>JGI26259J51720_1000508_pt1 | contig 15153 bp, 9 predicted proteins | sample SaaInlV_100m_DNA_5_FD_51720 | JGI IMG/M metagenome (IMG submission 51720) | reverse complement strand
CCAAAGTTTTTTCGCCTGTTCGACAGCATTTGCTTTTATTTCCTGTTCGGAAACATCCAGCAGTTGATAATCACGAATCCGGAATTCCCCTCTTGTCATCACATCGCAGGGTAAGCCGCTCAAGCCAAAAAAAATGTTGCCAAAAATGGTGGATTCGCTAATCGGCGTTCTTGGCAAATAATCAAAAATCGCTAAATCCGCTTGGTATTNCGGTAAGATGTAACCTAATTTTCTGCTGCTACCNTGACTTCCGGAGAAGAGTTTAGAGGCAATTTCGGCATTATTTTTAAATAACAACTGCATGTAGTCAACACTATCTTCACCGCCTTCAAGGTGTGAACTGCGAATGAGCATGCCTTCTTTGCCTTCACGCAGCATGTTGCTCTGCATGCCGTCCGTTCCAAGCCCNGATTTTAATTTATTTAAATTTTGATTTGGAGTCATGCCAACCCTGTTATTCGCATTTGAAGATGGATTGTGCACAAATTGAGAGCCATGTTTCTGTATCAATTCAAGATCGGAATCTTTGATATGCAGACCGTGAATGATGAGACCGTTTTCATTGAGCAGATCAAATTCCTCTAACCTTTCCAAAACTGAGTTGTAGCCTTTGTTCAGGGCATCGTCTTCATCTGCTTTGTCTTCAGAGACATGCGCATGAATTCCCCATGAATCGAGCTTGCCTGCAGCGTCCCTGATTTTTCTTAAAGAAGAATCTGAGAGAGTAAAAGATGCATGCAAACCAAGCATTGGATGAACATACTGAGTTGCGGAAAACTTGCTGATTGCAGCTATATTTTCCTGCAGACTTGCTTCAAAAATTTCTTGACCGTTACGGTCAGAAATTTCAAATGCGGTACTGATATTTAAACCGAGCTTTTCCGAAGTTTCCGCCAGTAGAGAGAGTGAACCTTCAATGTAGGAAGGACTGCAGTGGTGGTCAATGATGGTTGTCGTTCCGGCTTTTAGAGAGTCTACTAATCCTGCTTCAAAACAAGCTTGCGTAGAATCGTGATCAAGAGCGAGGTCCATTTCCCACCAAACCTGCTCCAGGATTTCATTGAAGTTACGCGGATTATTTTTCGGAAGAGGCATCCCCACTGCAAGTGCAGAATACAAATGATGATGAGCATTGATCATGCCGGGCAGAGCGGTTTTTCCACAGAGATCATGGACAACATCAAACTCTCCGGAAGGTTCGCTNGAACTTACACTTTCAATCGTGTCTCCGGCAATTGCNACATAGGCATTTTCAAGCAATGCAGGATCAGCACATGGATTGATCACATGTAAATTTTTCAACAGGGTTTTTTTCACGATCATCTCATTAAAAAAATTGATAATTCAGCGACTTAGTATATTAAGTCTTCTTAGTTTAAGAGTCAATTATTTTTCATTTTTTTGAGTTTCAAATTTGTGACGTAGAAATTCCGCAAGAAAGTCGTTCCACAAATTATCGGGAATCATTTCCATTTCTAAAACCCAGATTTGCTCTGCGAGTTCAGCAAAGCTTCTCAGTTTGACTGCGTCTTTTTCTGTAGTCAGCAGGTAATCCGGTTTTAGTATTTGCTGTTGTTCCAGAATTTTCCGTACATCTTCAGTGCTATAATCATGGTGATCCGGAAATTCAATTTTGCCGATTATTTCAACATCTTGCTGTTCCAGCAAGCGCTCAAATCCTTTAGGTTGAGCAATACCTGATGTGAGCAGCAGACGCTTGTTTTTTATTTCATTTAAGTTTAACTGTACCTCGCCGTCAAGTCGGGTGAGTCCTTGTACTTCATACTTGAAATTGAAAACAGGACAGCTGACCTGCAGCTCATGCTTGAGCATTTGCGAAACGGCATCTGAGGCGGCTAAATTTGTTTTTGTGAGAATGATTGCGTCAGCACGTTTCCATTGATTTACAGGTTCACGCAGCACACCANAAGGAAGCAGATGCCGGTTTCCTAAACCCTGCNCTGCGTCTATCAAAAGCAAATTAAGATCACGGTGAATTGCTAAATGCTGATATGCGTCATCGAGCAGCAAGATGTCAGGATGATCCTGTTTTTCTGCTAAACCTGCTGTAATGAACCGTGAACTGCCTACGTAAACGGGCACCTCCGGATTCCGCTGTGCCAGTAAATAAGGTTCATCTCCAAAAAAAGCAGGATCAATCTTACTGTCTTCACAAAAACGCAGCCTCTGCTGAGAAGATGCGTCTTTACGTTTGTAACCCCGACTTAACACAGCAGGTTGTTTTTTCAAGCGTTGTAATTCCTTTACCAGCAGATCAACAACCGGTGTTTTGCCTGTTCCGCCGACCGTCAGGTTTCCTACAGAAATAACAAGAGTGTTAACACGGTTCGTTTTTAACCAGCCCTTTCTGTAGGCAAACAGACGTAAAAGTACAAAACTTTTGAAAACCTGTGAAATTACAAAAAGCAAAGGTTTTAAAAATTTGTTTGAAAAAATCATGGTTTTAATTCTACATTTTTTTGGACTTTTTCCATTTCAGAAAAAAGCGGTAATTGCTGTTTTTCATCAGCAAATACACGTGTCGGAGTTACAAAAACCATCACGTGATCGAAGCTGTTATTTGCACCACTTGTCCTGAATAAGGGGCCTAGTAAAGGCAGATCTTTAAAAAATGGCAGCCCCGACAGGCTTTGACCGGTACTGCTTTTGATNAGNCCTCCAAGCAGAAAGGCCTGTCCATTTTTCACAATGACCTGAGTTTGCGCGCGCTGGGTGTTGATCGGCGGGATCCCNTCAATGCTGGATCCTTCAGTAGGATTACTCGTTTCCGCNNAGATCTTAAGCCAAATCCTGTCATTTGTGTGCTTATCANTGTCCTCAATCAAACGAGGAGTCACCCTGAGTGTAATGCCAGTTTTCAACTCTTGCAAGCGGCTCGTTTTATCATCAGTGATTTTGATATGCAGAACGGAACCACTATTCATTTCTGCTTCCACGTTATTCAGAGTGACCACCACAGGCCGTGAAAGCATACGACCTTTGCCTTCACTCTGCAGCAAACGTAAGACAGCATCTACCTGCAGAGCCTGCGATGCGGCTGCAGGACCCAAAGCCAAACCTGCAGAAAANGCACCCTGATCTGTGACGCTGACAGTTCCGTCNGCGGAAATACTTTTTGCACGGAATTCCAGTCCAAGCTGCCGTGAATGNGTTTCGCTGGTTTCAAACAAATGTGCTTCTATCCTGATCAAAGGCAGGGGTCGATCCCAAATCCGTACCAGTTTTTCCAACCATTCTACATGGGATTTGCTACCTTCCAGAATGAGGGTGTTGCTGAGCAAATCCGCAATTATTTGTGGCCGCATCACCGGGATTTCAGTTTCATCTTCAAGTCTCTGCTGGAGGGCTTTTCTCAAGCTCTCTTCAACACCCGGAATTGTCAGGGACTGTCCGTTACTCTTTACGGTTTGCGGACCTACACTTAAATACTTTAGCTGCAGTCGTACCATGCTGGAATCCGGAACTGTTTCTGTTTCAGTAGCTTCAACTTCAATTTCTGACTCCAGCGTAAAAACTTCCGGATTTGCTGATGTAATGTCAGTGAGCCCGTTTTCCCATTGCTCAATCAATTGCGCTGTTAAATTGACGGATTCTTCCGAACCTCTTAAAACCAATGAATTAGGAGCAGGATATGCGACATGTACTAGACTGATTTCCTTCAGTTCTTTGCTGATTTCTGCTAAAAAGTCACGAATTTGTTTTTGCTCGGCAAAACGTATGTTAAGCGACTTTGTCACCAATGGAGGATCCTGTGTCCATGCTAAAACATGGANTCCCGGATAATAAACCGCAAGCGCATTCTGACGNCGTGCTAAATCGAAGATTGCGTCCTCTATAGAGTTATATGCTAAATTGCGGATTACTTTNCGCTGCTTTATTTTTTCCTCATTAAAATGTAAAGTAATCTGTCCGGCTTGAGCTAATTCACGCAGAATATTTGNTAATAAAACNGGTGAATTGATTATTTTTTTGAAAGCCCGAAAGCGCCAAACGTCGGAACGTAAGACAATTCGGTGACGACCGTTGCGGCTTATCAAGGCCAAATCGTGACGTGAAAGCAATAGTTTTAAAATAGTTTCAGGATGATGACCCTGAACTTCAGCTACTTCCGGAAGACTCTGTATTGCTGGATCTATTTGTATTTTTTCAGGATGCAGTGCGAACTCTTGAAGCAGTGCATCCAGCATTTCAGTTAAAGTATTACCTGAACTTGTGGAAAGGGTGATTCCGGAACTAGGTGCTTTTTTCCAGACAATTCCGGACTCAACTGCTGAAACACTGAAGCCTGCTGCTGAAAATAAGATTATGGATAACAGCCACCGTTTCATTACTAGTTTAGCTTAGATTGTGACTTTTTGCTGATGAAGAAGCATAATTCAACTTCACTCAGTTGCCTGGTGTCAACGGAAGAACATCGGGCTTTCTGCTAAATGCCTGCAGATTATTTTCTTTGCCGCGGCTTAGGTCAAACTTTTGATCTAGCTTTTAGATACGACATTTTTTGGAATTACTCAAGCGGAGTGATGATATGATGTTTAAAGTCTTTAAGAAAATGTATTGTTAATTGCACAGCAATGAATTACGTTTCCTTGGAGACGGTTTTGAATAATCAGAGAAAAACAATAATTTTTTAACCTTAAGTCAGAGAAAATCATGCTAAAGCTCATTCGACGTCCGGACATGTGGATCACACTCGTGTTGTTTCTATTGATGATTCCAGCAGAGCGGATGGAACTATTTTCTTCACTGGAAAATTGGCTGCTCGGTAACCGGCATATTGTCCGCTTAAATACTTTAGAACCGGAGAAGACTCAATTTTCCTACGATGAAATTGTGATTGTAGATACTGAGGAAACATTCTTTGATGAGTATGGAAGCTGGCCGCTTAAACGTGCTGATATTGCAAAACTGACTACAAATTTAAAAAGGCTGGGTGCAAAAGTAATTGCACTCGATATGTTGATGGATTTTCCAAACGGATATGATGAAGATCCAATACTGGCGGAAGCCATGCAAAACACCGGAAATACCATTGTTGTCGCACAACTTGAATTCGGCGGTGATGGTAAATTCATAGAAGTTAATTATCCAACTGAAATTTTAAAAGCAGCAGCCGAAAGTGGTTACACCAATCACACCCTGATCGGGAACAAGATTTCACGCGTACGCTTTTTTCCGCAAGAGATAAAGGATCATAATGTCTGGCCTTTTGCCATAAAAACACTTGCCATGTACAAAGGAGTTGAGCCTCAACTGGAAAATGGACAACTCACAATTGGAGATATTGAAGTACCCTTGGATCCTTTTAATGATTTGTGGATAGATTTTCCTTCACTTCCGCCGATGGCAACTTTTTTAGCAAAAGATACTCCTGCGGGAATTTCTGCTGCAGAAATTTTGTTGGAACTTGAGGATATTCCAGATGATGAATGGGACGAAGAAACAGAGGATCTGCAGGAACTGATCAGTGGAAAAATTGTTCTGGTTGGAGATACATCTGAAGTTTCCCACGATATCTTTAGCAGTCCGATTGGAGAGGTTTACGGGATTGAGTTTCTAGCCGATACAATCATGACATTGATGAAAAATGCGCCGATTCGTCCCGCCAGTTCACAAAATGAAATGCTGGTGCTGTTGATACTTTTTATCTGTTTCGTAATCGTTGCGTTGATTCCAAAATATGAAAACTTATTGTTTCTGCTGATCATTGCTGCCTATGCGGGATTTGGCGTTTTTACCTATGTTTATTATGGTGTCGCTTTTTCCATGAGTTATGCACTGATTGCCTGTGTGCTGAGTACAGGTACCATTAACCTTTACCTGTTTATGATGGAACGTAAGCAGAAAGGATTTATTAAAGGCGCGTTTTCACAATATCTATCTCCAACAGTTATTGATCAAATTGTGGAAAATCCTGAGATGCTGCAGCTCGGTGGAGAGAGGCGTGAAATGACCCCGTTTTTTTCGGATATTCAGGGTTTTTCAACCATTTCAGAAGGTTTGACTCCGGAAGAATTGGTGCAGTTACTCAATGAATATTTAACGGCAATGTGTGACATTATTTCTTCACATCAAGGTACAATAGATAAATTTGAAGGTGATGCGATCATCGCATTTTGGGGAGCACCTTTAGANTTGCCGAACCACGCTACTGTCGCCTGTCACGCAACTATCGAGATGCAGCGACGCGGTGAAGAACTGCGTAAAATGCTGCGTGAGCAGAGCCGTCCCCTGCTCTTCACCCGTATGGGTTTGAACAGCGGTCCGGTAGTTGTGGGCAATATGGGTTCAGCAGAACGTATGGATTACACCATGATGGGTGATGTTGTCAATTTGGCAGCAAGACTTGAAGGTGCGAATAAATTTTATAAAACCTTCAGTATGATTTCCGGTAGTACATATGAACTTGCAAAAGATGATATTGACAGTCGTCAGCTGGATATTATCAGGGTGGTTGGAAAAAATGAACCAGTTCCGGTTCATGAACTGCTGGCCCGTAAGAATGAAACCAGCGGTGAAATGAGCGGAGTGGTGGAGCAATATATGAAAGGTCTGAAGCTCTATCAAGACAGAAACTTCAAAGATGCAATTGCGGAATTTGAAAAAGTCTTAAGCATCGATTCTGAGGATGGACCATCCCAGACTTATATTAAACGCTGCGGAATGTTCCTGGAGTCTCCTCCGGAAAAAGACTGGGACGGTGTGTTTACTTTTACGGAAAAAGGATGAGTCAGAATAACAGATGAAACAACGTCTTGATCGACTGCTTGTAGAGCAAAAACTTGCGCCTTCCCGGGAAAAAGCACAGGCGTTTATTATGGCAGGCATAGTGAGGGTTGACGGTCAGCCGGCGGGAAAATCAGGTCGTATGATCAGTACTGATTCACTTTTGGAAGTACTGGGGACAGACCAGCCGTTTGTGAGTCGCGGTGGAGTTAAGCTCAAAGCTGCTCTGGAATACTTTGAGATAGAACCTAAAAGTCTTGTCGCACTTGACATTGGTTCCTCAACCGGAGGATTTACTCACTGTTTACTGCTTGGNGGAGCAGAAAAAGTTTTTGCAGTCGATGTAGGTTATGGTCAGCTTGCGTGGGAATTACGTCAGGATCCACGGGTTAACTCACTCGAGCGTACAAATATCCGCTATCTGGAATTTGAAAAACTTGGTGAATATGTGGACCTTGTTGTTATTGATGTTTCGTTCATTTCACTGAGGTTGATTTTTCCAAAAGCTCTTGAGTTTCTAAAACCCGGCGGATCTCTTGTCGCACTAGTCAAACCGCAGTTTGAAGCAGGTGTTGATGATGTGGGGAAACGTGGCAAAGTCAGCGATACTGCGGTACATGAGAAAGTCCTTGAAACTCTAAAANTTGAGGCTNAGANACAAGGTTTTATTGTTCTTGGACAAACAAAATCGTCAATTGTAGGAAAAAAAAGCGGCAACGAAGAATTTTTTCTGTGGCTGCAAAAACCTCAAAATTCTGACTCAAACCAGTCATGAGCAGTGATCACGCACCATTTGATCTTCCGGACCAGACATTTCTTCGCGTTTCTCTGGAACATATAGTTCCTAACCCTCAACAGCCACGCAAACAATTTTCGGATAAATCACTACAGGAACTGGCACAGTCAATTCGAGCGCAGGGTGTGCTGCAGCCTTTAGTTGTCCGCAAACATCCAAGTCTGGAAAACCGTTATGAACTGGTTGCTGGGGAACGTCGCTGGCGTGCCTTAAAACAACTTGAAGTCCCTCAGGTTCCGGTAATTTTGCNGAAAGTGGGCGATGATGAAATGCTGGAAGTAGCGCTGCTGGAAAATATTCAGCGGGAAAACCTGAGTGTAATCGAAGAAGCACAGTCTTATCAAGTCCTCCTGCAAAGTCACGGATACACTCAGGAAGAACTAGCCCGTAGAATTGGTAAAGACCGTTCCACAATCGCCAATCAAATGCGTTTGCTCCTGCTTCCTTCACCCCTGAAAAATGATCTTGAAACAGGCCGCATTACGGCGGGACACGCCCGCTCAATTTTGGCACTACCCGGCACTGCTTTTCAGTTGGAAATGCGTGAACGTCTTTTACTTAACTCCTGGTCTGTACGTGAAACAGAACGACAGGTCAGGTTGAAGCTGGATTTTCTTGAAGTCAGTCCACAAAAACAGGGTGATAAAAATCCCGCGCCGGCAGGAACTTCCGAAACTCAGCTTTCAAAAGCGGAAAAGGACACGCATATACAAAATCTTGAAGAAGAACTCCAGCGTCGACTGAGAACACGTGTGGAGATAAAATTCCGTGAAGGCAAAGGGCAGATCAAGATTGATTATTTTTCTTTGGAGGAATTTGAACGGCTCTATGAATTGCTTACTTCTTGCTGATTTATTTGAGAAAAACTGCTCAAAAGCAAGTGAATATTTGATTTACTTTTTGTAGGTTTTCTTGTATAATCAAGGGTTAATTCTAATATTGGGGAATATTTCCAATATTTTTTGTCAGACATTCGCAACTAAATCAGGAGATTATTATGAGGTTAGGAACAACAACAACACTCACCCACGGCGTTACTGCGGCAGCCTCTGTCACAACAACAGAGAGGCTGGTTTTTATTAAGAAAGTATACAGCCTGCTAGCCATGTCAATGCTGACAGCTGCTGTTGGAGCATATTTGGGTTCTGGTCCACTGTTCCTCGTAGTGGCACCAAATATGATGCTTTTCTTTGTACTTCAAATTGGACTGATATTTTTTGCTTCTTTTGCAGCTCGAAAGCCCGGATTAAATATCATTGCCCTTTTTAGTTTTACAACTGTTTCGGGATTAACATTGGGACCTATGTTGATGAGGGTAGGGCCTACTATCGCTGCAGAAGCTTTTATCCTAACTGCGATCACCTTTGTGTGTTTGAGTTTATATGTAGTCTATTCTAAAAAAGATTTCAGCTTTATGTCTGGATTCTTAATGACGGGACTTATTGTCATAGTCGTAGGAGGATTACTGAATATATTCTTTATACAAAGTGGNATGATGCACTTCGTTATGTCAGGCGCAAGTGTGTTGCTGTTCAGTGGTTTCATTCTCTATGATACCTCAAATATTTTGCGCTACTACGGCACCGACGAACACGTCTCCGCCACGTTGGCTTTGTACCTCGACGTGCTGAACCTGTTTATTGCGCTGTTGAGTATCCTCGGCATCATGAGTGATGATTAACAGAAAGTTGCTTTAAGTGAGCGGGAATCCTGAACAATGTTCCGGCGTTCCCGTTCTTTCATCCTTGTGCCTCAAACTTCAAATGTCCTCCCTGTATTTTAAGTNGATTCGCTGAGATTACTCTCAGAAATCACACTTAGAAAACTTNAGGCCTGTTGCTTTAACTAAGACATTCCAAAGGTTTTGAGAACAATCTAAAATTATTTTGAAAAAAATTGAAAATATATTTGCTTTTCTTTAGAAAAAGAAATATATTAAGGGGTTAGATTTGAAAATGCCTTTAAAGGTGGCATATTTAATCAAAACTCCCTCCACATGAGCCTTGGCCATTATCCATATGCGTAACGTCTTTCAGTACCAACATTGCGAATTTTCCGTCAGACGGGAAAAAACTGGAAAAGTGCCTCCGGAGAAAATAACGGATCAACGCTGTTTTTATTACAGCTCCGGATTGTGTGACAAAACCATTCTGCGTTAAACAAGTTCCAAGTGAAAGCCTGCTTTCATTTTTTCAGCTGCAGATTAGACCAACAACAACCCTAACCTTAGTCAGTTCTTATGCCTTCAACATTAGAAAATCGTCATCGTATTCGTAGATCTTTCGGAAAACTTTCTGCTCCGATCAAAGTTCCACATTTGTTGAAAGTTCAATTAGATTCTTTTGAACGCTTTCTTCAACGCGACGTTCCACCTGATCAGCGTGCGGACAAAGGTCTTGAAGCAGTTTTCCGCTCAGTATTCCCTGTTTCTGATTTTAGTGGTTCCTCTACATTGGAATATGTCCATTATCGTTTAGGGGATCCAAAATATTCAGTTGAAGAATGTCGGGTGCGCGGGGTTACTTTCGCTTGTCCTGTACGGGCAGCGCTACGTTTGATTGTCTGGGAAAAGGATACTGAGTCAGATGTAAAGCACATTCGTGATATAAAAGAGCAGGACATTTATNTAGGTGAATTACCGTTAATGACTCCAACAGGTTCTTTTATCATCAATGGAACTGAACGTGTGATCGTGAGTCAGATGCACAAAAGTCCAGGTGTTGTTTTCACACATGACAAGGGTAAAAGCCACTCCAGCGGGAAGTTACTTTATTCTGCACGAGTGATTCCTCAGCGTGGATCATGGCTCGATTTTGAGTTTGACAAAAAGGATGTGCTTTATGTGCGTATTGACCGCCGNCGCAAATTTCATGCAACNGTACTGCTGAGAGCTTTGGGTTACACTGAGGATCAACTGCTGGAATATTTCTATCAGTTTGAAAAGCTTGACTTGAGCAAAGTTAAGGCAGGAGAGGATCTTGAAACGCAGAGTTATCTACGTGTTATGGATCCGAAAATAATTCTGGATCAGCGTCCGCAACTCCCAATCGCGGATCCAAAATCTGGCGAAGTTCTGATAAAATCCGGCCAACGGATTAATAAGCGTTTGTTAAAAAAACTTGAAGCCGCAAAAGTCACCCGTATAAATGCGACCCTCAATGAAATAAAAGGCCGTATTATCGCAAAAACTATTTTCAAAGATGACGGTGAAGAAATCTTGGTGCCGTGCAATACGCCTTTAACGACTGAGCTGTTGACGACTCTGGTAGAAAACGGTGTTAAAGAGGTTGAACTGTTACACATTGGTCCGCAAAAAACGGGTTCTGCTCTGCGTGATACTTTAGAATTGGATAAAGTAACTTCACCGGAACAGGCTCTGATAGAACTTTATAAAAAAATGAAGCCGGGTGATCCTCCCACTCTCGAGGCCGCGCAATTGATGCTGGAAAATTTCTTCTTCAAAAGAGAACGCTACAGCCTTTCCAAGGTCGGACGGTTAAAGATAAATGAAAAACTGGAACTTGATGATCCACTGGAAAATACCGTACTGACGAAGGTTGATATTTTGAAGACAGTTAAATATCTGCTTGAATTAAAAGAAGGCTACCCGAACAGAATGATTGATGATATTGATCACCTGGGTAACAGGAGAGTCAGGAGTGTTGGTGAACTTTTGGAGACTCAATTCCGGATTGGACTGGTAAGGATGGAGCGTACCATTAAGGAACGTATGTCCCTGCAGGATTCAGAAACCATGATGCTGCATGACATCGTGAACGCAAAACCTGTTGCGGGTGCGATCCACGAATTTTTTGGCAGCAGTCAGCTTTCTCAATTTATGGATCAAACGAATCCACTTTCAGAGATCACCCACAAGCGTCGCTTGAGTGCTCTGGGACCTGGAGGTTTAACACGTGAACGCGCCGGTTTTGATGTGCGTGACGTTCATTCTTCTCATTACGGTCGGATTTGTCCAATTGAAACCCCTGAAGGTCCGAACATCGGACTGATTGCCTCACTTGCGACTTTTGGTAGAGTCAATGAATTTGGTTTCATTGAAACGCCTTATTTGAAAGTTGAAAACGGAGTTGTTACGGACAAGGTTGAATATCTTTCTGCAATCGAGGAAGAAAAATACAGCATTGCNCAGGCGAATGCGAAACTTGACAAGAAAAAAGCCTTTATCAATGATTTCATTACTTCACGTGTAGGTAGTGAATTCAGCATGGTCTTAAAAGAAAATATAGACTACATTGACATTTCTCCGCGTCAGCTCGTTTCTGTGGCAGCAGCCATGATTCCATTTCTTGAGCATGATGATGCAAACCGTGCCCTGATGGGGTCCAACATGCAGCGNCAGGGAGTGCCTCTGGTCAAACCAAAAGCTCCGTTAGTAGGTACAGGCATTGAACATCAAGCTGCACTNGATTCCGGAAGTTGTGTGGTCGCCAGTCGTACCGGTATTGTCGATAATGTTGATGCCGGACGTGTCGTAATTCAGGCAGATGTTGATCTTTCAAGTGAAGACACGATTGTTCCAGCAAACGTTGATATTTACCACTTGATTAAATACCAACGTTCAAACCAGAACACCTGTATCAATCAGCGCCCTCTAGTTAAAAAAGGAGATCGTGTTAAGGCAGGTGATGTTATTGCAGACGGATCTTGTACAGAAAACGGTGAAATCGCACTCGGACAAAATATCAATATTGCTTTCATGCCTTGGCGTGGTTACAACTTTGAGGATTCTATTTTGGTCTCTCAACGTTTAATGCATGAAGATACTTTTACTTCTGTGCATATTGATGTGCTTGATACAGTTGCCCGTGATACAAAATTAGGAAAAGAAGAGATCACCCGTGATATTCCAAACGTCAGTGAAGAAGCACTCAAAAATCTTGATGAAAGCGGAATTATTGCGGTTGGCACAAGTGTCAGTTCAAAAGATATTCTGGTCGGAAAAGTAACACCGAAAGGTGAAACACAACTCAATCCTGAAGAAAAACTGCTGCGTGCAATTTTTGGTGAAAAAGCAGGAGATGTACGTGACACTTCTTTACGAGTTCCTCAAGGAGTCGACGGAGTGGTAACTGATGTTGTGGTCTTTAACCGTGAAGGTGTTGAACGTGATGAGCGGACCAGACAAATTGAACAGGAGTTGCTGGCACGTTATGAAAACGATCATTATGACGAAATACGTATTGTTCACAGCAACCTCGTGAATCGCATACTTTCTGTTGCAGAGAAAAAACCTTTGGCCGCGGATGTATTGTCCGTGCAGGGTGAAGTTATTGCTTCAAAAGGCACAAAAATCTCTGACGAAATACTACAGCAAATCCCCTTAAATTCAACTGACGGGATTCAGGTTACTGATAATAAGATCAACCTCAAAGTTGGAACATTTGTCCGCAATGCTCTCCAGCAAATGTACCTGCTGGAAAATGTTTATCAGGATCGTTGTGAAAAAGTTTCCAAAGGAGACGATCTTCCACCGGGCGTAATCCGGATGATAAAAGTATTTATTGCGATCAAACGGAAACTTTCGGTTGGTGACAAAATGGCAGGACGCCACGGAAATAAAGGTGTGGTTTCTACTATCCAGCCTGTAGAAAATATGCCTTATATGGATGACGGTTCGCCTGTTGATATTGTGCTTAATCCGCTTGGGGTTCCTTCCCGGATGAACGTGGGTCAGGTGCTGGAAACACATCTTGGTCGTGTAGCAAAAGGATTAGGCAAGAAGGTTGAGGAATTTCTTCAGCAAAATAGTCCTGTTAAGCAGATTCGTGAATTTCTTAAAAATGTCTATGAATGTGAGGTTGCCCAGAAACATTTTGACTCAATGGATGATCAGACATTTTTGGAGTTTGTCAGAAGTACAAACCCGGAATTCATATGGCAACTCCGGTTTTTGATGGAGCAAAAGAAACAGATATTCATCGGATGGCGGAAATGGCCGGATTATCAAAATCAGGACAAGTCTGGCTTTATGACGGGATGACAGGTGAAAGATTCAGTCAGAAGGTGACTGTCGGTTATGCTTACATTATGAAGCTGCATCACCTTGTAGATGAAAAAATTCATGCACGTTCCATTGGTCCGTACTCTTTGGTCACTCAGCAGCCTTTGGGCGGTAAAGCTCAATTCGGTGGTCAACGATTTGGTGAGATGGAGGTCTGGGCATTGGAAGCTTATGGTGCCGCTTATACTCTGCAGGAATTGCTGACAGTTAAGTCTGATGATGTCTTAGGACGTAACAAGATTTATGAGTCAATTGTCAAAGGTCGTCATCAGTTGGAAACAGGTCTTCCGGAATCATTCAAGGTGCTGATCAGTGAACTGAAAAGCCTGTGCTTGAATATTGAATTGCTTAAAAAATCAGACGAAACTGACGAGGAAGATATTCTGGATGAAATAGAAAGTATTTCGGAGGCAGAAGTTGTTGCCGAAATGCCTGCTCAGCAAACAGAAACTGCTGCTCCGGAAGAGCCTTCTGAAGAAATAAAGGAAGAAGTTACTGCTTAATTAATAGAAAATTATAAACCATTAACCAACCAACCAGCAACTAAACATGGCGCTCAGAGATTTGTTTGAAATTGCAGAAAATCCGAAAAATTATTCCGCTGTTCGGATCAAAATTGCCACTTCCGATGAGGTAACTTCTTGGTCTTTTGGAGAAGTTAGAACTTCAGAAACCATCAATTACCGTACATTTAAACCGGAACGAGACGGTTTGTTTTGTGGTAAAATTTTTGGTCCTGTGCATGATTATGAATGTATTTGCGGAAAATACAAACGTATGAAACACAGGGGGATAACCTGCGAAAAATGTGGTGTAGAAGTGATAGAATCCAAGGTACGCCGTGACCGCATGGGGAATATCAAACTGTCTTGCCCTGTTTCTCACGTCTGGTTTCTTAAAGGTGTACCAAGCAGGATTGCAACCATCCTCGATATGATGTTAAGGGATTTGGAGCGTGTGCTGTATTTTGACGCATACATTGTGCTCGAACCTGGCGATTCTGAACTGGAAGTGCTCGAACTGGTAGAAGAAGACCAGTACAGGGAATTGGAAGAGAAACATCCTGATTTGAAATTGGGAATGGGTGCAGAAGCAGTACAGATCCTTTTACGCAGAATTCAATTAGAAGAGCTTGAAAAGGAACTTCAGGTTGAAATGCGTGATGTGAACTCAGAAACCCGTCGCAAAAGAATTTCAAAAAGACTCAAAGTCGTCAGTCAACTGTTGAAGTCAGGAAATGCAGTAGACTCAATGATTATTGATAATTTACCGGTACTGCCTCCGGAACTGCGACCGTTGGTTCCGCTTGAAGGTGGTCGTTTTGCAACCAGTGACCTCAATGATCTATACCGCCGTGTAATTCATAGAAACAACCGACTCAAACGTTTGATAGAATTGCGAGCACCTGGAATTATTGTAAAAAATGAAAAGCGTATGTTGCAGGAATCTGTAGATGCACTTTTTGATAACGGCCGTCGCGGTCGTCCGATGGTTGGCTCCAATACGGCCTCTCAAGTCAATCAGCGATATGCTCAAAGGAAAACAGGGTCGTTTCCGTCAAAATTTACTTGGTAAACGTGTCGATTAT
>JGI26259J51720_1000491_pt1 | contig 15492 bp, 13 predicted proteins | sample SaaInlV_100m_DNA_5_FD_51720 | JGI IMG/M metagenome (IMG submission 51720) | reverse complement strand
TTGCCCAACTAATTCGCCAAACGTATGCGGGCGGTATTTGCGGGCTAGGACTTGATAATGCTCACTCATGCTCAAAAGGATAATTTAAAAGTGGCAGCACCTAGAATAACATCCAACACATGAAAAAACTACTACCGTTGCTCCCTTCCGGGCCTGGCGGGGTTTGTAGTCATTCATTGCCGGCGCACCCTAGGCGCTACCAAGAATTATTTTACGCGAATTAATTACTGGGTTTTTTCAATTAAAGGGTAACGTTCGTATTTAATTTTTATAAAAAAGATAGTAGTCTTGTTGTTTGCTTATCATTTAGTATTTTAATATTACAAAGACTCAACTATGGGAGGTTTTGTTTGTAAAATAGGGTTCATGAAAGGAAGTAAGCATAAAAATTATGAAATTTTAAACCTGATAGGGTATGGTCTGTCCAAATTCAATAATGATTTTTTAAAACAATTTGGCTTTTCATCTAAAAACAGTTTCTATCAATTTTGTGTAGATAATAAAGTTGCAGAAACGATTGGAACTGTTAAAAATAGAATGGATTTATTTGATCATTTTTTTCCAAATAATGGTAGAAAAGGTTGGTGGCAAAAAGGCGATACTTATATTCACAGAAAAATACTTATAGACAGCTTGTATGGCAATGAAAATGTTGAGGAATATGCAAATATCGTCAAGATGCATCTAAAAGATAATTTTTCTATTGAAGGTATAAAATACCAAGAAAAACCCATTATTAAAAGTAGATTTAAAAAGCTACAAGAAACAGGACTAGAAGCAGAATTGTTTTTTATGAGTAATTACAATTCGGTTGACATCTTTAAGGGTGGATTATTAGAAGATGCTAGATTGTATGGGGATGGCTATGATTTTCAAATGGATGTCGATAAACACTTGTATTTGGCAGAAATAAAAGGAATTAGAGAGTCTAAAGGAAAATTCAGGTTAACAGAAAAAGAATATAAGAAAGCACAAGAATATAAAGATGACTATATTATCAGTCTAATTCTTAATCTAAATGAAACTCCAGAAATTATCACAATAGAAAATCCTATTAAAAATTTATCATTTGATGAAAGAATTGTTAATCCTAAGGCAACTAAGGAATACCATTTAAGCAAATCTATATGTTAGATTTTAAAATAAAATTATATATATTTTCTTCAATATTAGAGCGAGATGAGCTATCTTATAAAATTAAAGGGACATAAAACTTAATTATTTTACCAATAACGATTCGATAAATATTATGAGCAAAAAACTTAGTTCTTTACAGTAATGTGGCCTTTTTACTAAAAAACTAATGAATCTTGATACTTGGCTTAGCTTATTAATAGCATCTTTCTTTATTAGCCTTTCTCCAGGNGCTGGCGCGATTACGACTATTAATCAAAGTATTCGCTATGGTTTTAAAAAATCCATATATACGATTATGGGNTTGCAAGTTGGCTACGGTGTTCAAATTGTATTTGTGTCGATTGGTATCGGACTTCTTGTTNCCTCTAATGCGTTTTTATTTGCATCGATTAAATGGCTGGGTGTTGTTTATCTTGTGGCATTAGGTATTCAACAATGGACGAGCAAATCTGAGTATGTTGATTTGGCGCATAATCAAACCACCAAAAAATTTACTGCTTACAAGCATTTTTTAAAAGCAAGTTTTATTAATTTGCTAAATCTTAAGGCGACTGTATTTTTAATTATATTTATTCCTTTATTTATCCAGCCAGAACTAGATCAGACAAATCAAATTAGCATAATACTCATTACCTTGCTAATGGTTGATGTGGTGATTATGCTAGGTTATGCAACACTAGCGAGTTATGTTGGAAGGTGGATTGAAAATGATAAGATTANGTATTTAAATAGAACTACTGGNACAGTGCTGATATTGGTTGGGATATCTATTGGTTATCAACTATAAATTAATAGAGGTATAACACTTATTAATTTTTTAAAAATTTCGNAAANAGTGCAAATGGCTTGATGGTAAGCTAAATTTTGGTGTTTTATTGATTTAATCTTGTTTAAAAGAGGCTGAAAACGGCTTATTTAAAGGTTTTTTAAAAATTAAGAGTGGTCTTTCTAGGGGTTAGTCAAAAATTTGGCAAATTTTGCAAATGACAGATTTTCTTAATTTTTTGAATTATTGGCCAGCTCTAAGCGCTCAGGTGTNCCGATATCTTGCCAATAGCCTTGGTAATGCTCGCCACTGAGTTGATTGCTAGCTAGTGCTTCTTTGAGTAGGGGGTAAAGTGGTAGTTTGCCTTGAACATTTAGATGATTTTTGAAAAAATCAGGGTGATAAATGCCAAACCCTGAAAAAGTAAAACTTTTTCTGGATGCTGTAATCACTTGATGGGTGTTAATGAGCGAAAAGTCTCCATTGGAGTTATGGGCCGGATTGTCAATCAGCACTAAATGCGCTAATGCGCCAATGGGTAGTGTCAGTTGAGATAAGTTATAATCACACAAGACATCGGAATTAATTACGATAAAAGGTTTATCGCCTAATAGCGGCAGAGCTTTGATAATGCCGCCAGCAGTTTCTAACACGCCTAAAGATTCGTCACTATAAGTGATGTTTATGCCAAATTTTGAGCCATCACCTAGGTGAGTTTTAATCTGCTCTCCTAAGTAGGCAATATTAATCACGATATCAATTATTCCTGCTTTTTTAAGCGCATTAATTGAATGCTCAATAAGTGTTATTCCTTTAACCTTGATCAGTGGCTTTGGAGTGTTCTCGGTGAGTGGCATCATGCGTTCACCACGGCCAGCTGCGAGAATCATAGCGATCATAAGATATCCTCTAAAAATTTAAATTCAGGATATTTATCAGCCATTTGTAGTGCGTATTTTTTAACCAAAGGAATATCGTCTAAATATTGATGCTTGCCATCACGAAGTGAAAGACGTTTAAAAATTCCTAAAATTTTGAGATGGCGTTGTAGGCCCATCAAATCAAACTGTTTTTCAAATTCTTCAAAAGGGGTCTGAACATTGGCTTGCTGGTAGTAATATTCAAGCAATATTTTAATTTCAAAAGGGCTTAATTCGAAGTAAGCATCTTTTAGCAGTGAGGCTAAATCGTAAGTGTTTGAGCCAATAACGGCATCTTGAAAATCAATAACCGTGATTTTCTCATGGGTGATCATCAAGTTTCTACAGTGATAATCCCGGTGAACAAATACCTGAGGTGAGCTGAGTGAATTTTGTATTAATTGGTCAAATAAACTGCGTAAATTTGCAAATGAATTTTGGTTGATATCTTTGGGTAAATACCAATCAATGAGTAATTCTAGCTCGGTATTTAATAGATCGTGGTTGTATTGATTGAGTGGGTAGGTGGCGACATCAATTTGTTGAATTTTGACTAATTCATCAATTGCTAGCTTGTACAGATTGAGATCTGTTTTATTATCGAGTGCTTGTAAAAAGGTAGTGTTGCCTAAATCCTCGATGAGTAAAAAACCTTGCTCTAGGTCTTTGTCAATAATTTTTGGTGCATGAATGTTGTTATCACGCAGTAGCTCAGCAATCTCCACAAACAGTTTAGAGTTCTCTTTTTCTGGTGGTGCATCCATTGCAATAAAGCTAAGGTTGCTACGTTCAATGCGAAAATAACGCCTAAAACTGGCATCATCACTCGCCTTGGAAAGAGTGAAATTAGCATCATCAAAAAAGATCTCTAGCCAATCTTCTAGTTGATCTAAGCGTATATCCGTTTGGTCATGCATATTTTAATTGCTGATAATGGTCGTATACTTGCGACCAGTGCTCGCCTATTTGACCTTTGTTAATTAGCTGATTGTCAATTTTGGTGATGGGCATAATTTCACGAGTTGAGCTAGAAATCCACACTTCATCGGCAGCCATTAAATCCGTTATAGAAAATGCAGTTTGGTTAACTTGTATCGAGCAAGCATTGGCACTTTCTAGTACCAAGTCACGGGTGATGCCAGAAAGAATATGTTTGCCAGTAGGGTGGGTGAATAGAGTGTTGTCTTTAATGATAAAAGTGTTTGATGTGGCGCCTTCGGTGATTTGATTATCGCGATGCAAGATAACTTCTTCAGCTTGATGTTGCTTGGCTTGCTGCGAGTACATAATATTGGCTAATAATGAGGTGGCTTTAATGTCGCATCTCTCCCAGCGAAAATCTGGCTGAGTAATAGCGCAATAGCCCTTTTCTAGCTCAGTCTTGGTTCTTGGGATTAAGGGGTTTGACTCTATAAATACAGTGGCAGTGAGTTCATCAAAACTATGCTTTCTGATGCTGTCAACACCACGTGTAACCTGCAAGTAAAGTGATTGGTTTTTTTCTGCTGAATGCTTAAGCAATTCAAGTAGAATTTTTTGCCATTGATCTTTCTTGTAAGGGTTGGTTATATGGGTGGAATCCAGGCTGTTTTGCAAGCGCTTTAGGTGCTCATCTAGGCGAAAAATTTGATTATTGTAGACCGGAATTACTTCATAAACCCCGTCTCCAAACAAAAAACCTCTATCCATTACTGAAATAGAGGCCTGATCTTTGGGGATAAATTCGCCGTTAAGAAAGACCATTAAAGCCCAACTTTCTCCAACATGCGTGAGAAAAATCCTGCTTGTTCAGCATCTTCAAGTGCTACTAATGGTACGCTAGCAATGGTTTTTCCTTCAAACTGAATGAGTAATTTTCCAATTGAATCGCCTTTTTTTATTGGTGCTGCTAGTCCACTATTAAGCTGGATAACTTGATCAGATAGTTTGAATTGTCCACGTGCTAGAGTAAAGCTAGCTTGGCTAATCGTACCCACTTTAAGTGTGTCTTGAGTGGCGCTAGCAATTGGCACTTCTTTGGTGATATCTTTTAGACGCTGAGTTTCAAAGAAACGAAAACCATAGTCTAGAATTTTTTGTGTTTGTGCAGTTCGGGCTTCAACGCCAGTTGAGCCTAGCACCACTGAAACTAAGCGCATACCCACACGATTAGCACTGGCAACTAAGTTGTAGCCTGCTTTTTTGGTAAAGCCAGTTTTAAGTCCGTCAACCGTATGATCACTCCATAGTAGCTTGTTGCGGTTGCGCTGCTTGATACCATGATAAGTAAATTCTTTTTGTGAGTACCATGGGTAGAACTCTGGAAAGTCGCGAATGGTGGCAGCTGCCAAAAGTGCCATGTCAGATGCGGTGGTGTACTGGTCTTTGTGAGGCAGGCCTGAAGCATTTTCAAAACGTGAATTTTTCATGCCTAGCTCACGTGCATATTCATTCATGTAAGTGGCAAATGTTCCTTCTGTACCAGCAATATGCTCAGCCAGTGCTACAGCGGAGTCATTGCCAGATTGAATAATCATGCCTTTTAATAAGGTTTCTAGCTTGATATTTTTACCCACTTCAACAAAGCTTTTTGATCCACCTGTTTTCCAAGCTTTTTTACTAATACGAACTTCATCATCAAGACTGGCGCGGCCATCATTAATGAGTTGAAAAACCACGTATGCAGTCATTAGCTTAGTGAGGCTGGCAGGTGCACGATGTTCGTGTGCGTTGTTGCTAGCAAGCGTTTTTCCAGAATTAAAATCTAGCACTGTATAGGCTGCAGCACTAATTCCTGGCGCTTTAGGGGTGATAAATATTGCTGCTTGCGTATTAAGCGCTATGATGGTAATTGAGGTAATTAATAGTTTTTTCAATTGCATATTATTAAGGGTGAGTTAGGTTGAATTGCTGTTTTAATTTTTCAGATAAATGCACCGCAGTCATCGCATATCTATTGTCATGATTATAACGAGTTAATACGTAAAAATTCCAAAAAGTCAGCCAGGTTTCTGAGTTATTGTCTTGAGGCAGTTTGATAAAAGCGAGTTTGGTTTTATCATTAATATCGCTATCAATGCGAAAGCCTTTACTACGCCAATACTTGGCGTTTTTCTTAGGCTTGTTGGTACTTGATTTTGCTTGTTTTAATTGAGAGTTTTTAAGCGTAATCGGGCGGGCATAAGCGCCAAAATCATGCCACTGGTGCTTGTCAAAATAATTAGCAATTGAGCCAATGGCATCAACAGGGCTAGAAAATAGATCCACTTGCCATCAAAATCAAAATCTACTGCATAGTATCGGTAGGAGCTGGAGATAAATTGTGCGTAGCCAAGCGCACCTGCATAAGAGCCTTTAATTAAGAGTGGTGCTAGGGTGTTTTCACGTGACATTAGTAAAAACTCTTGAAGTTCTTTTTTGTAGAATTTTTTGCGACGGTGCTTGCCAAAAGAGAGCCTTGCCAAGGTTTCTAAGACGGGGTGTTTCCCTTGATTATGACCATAGTTAGTTTCAATGCCTAAAATGGCAACGATAATTTCTTGAGGAACATTGTATGTTTTTTCGGCTCGTTTTAAGGTTTCTAAATTATTTTTCCAAAATTCAATGCCATTTTTTATTCGTGTATCAGTGATAAATAGTGAGCGATATTTATCCCATGACATGGGTTTTGATTTGGTCTTTTTAGCGGTTAATTTTTGCTTTTTTTCTGCAACAATTAAGTTAACTTTAGAGAAGATTGAAAGCAATTCATTTTTATTAAAGTGATGCTCGCTAACCATTTTATTAATGAAATTATGAGTCGCTTGAAAATCTGTTGCTGGCAGTGTTTTGGCAACAACAGGTTGTGAAAATAGCAAAAATAATAGTGCAAATACAGGCATTACTGTTGTAGGTATCTTGGGGTTTTGTGTTTTCGAATAGACATAATAATGCCAAAACTAGACATGAGTGTAATGAGTGATGAACCACCGTAACTAACCAGTGGCAGAGGCACACCAACCACGGGTAGTAGTCCTGATACCATACCAATATTAACAAAAATATAGGTAAAGAAGGTTAAGGTCAGGCTGGCGCCTAACAACTTAGAAAAGTTATCTTCTGATTGAAATGAGATGACAAATGCTCTGTAAATAATTAAACCGTAAAGTGCAAATAAGCATAACACACCAATCAATCCAAGTTCTTCAGCCACCACAGCGAAAATAAAGTCAGTTGCGTGTTCTGGTAGAAAGTTTAGCTGAGATTGTGAGCCTTGCTCCAGGCCTTTGCCAAAGATTCCGCCAGAGCCAATCGCAATTTTGGATTGCAAGATATGATAGCCTGAGCCTAAGGGATCTGAGCTTGGATCTATAAGTGTCATGATGCGCTTTTTTTGATAAGCCATGAGTAGATAGTTCCAGGCAATATAGCCACTACCGATAATGAATGAAATAATTGCGCCAATATTAAGCCAATTGTTTTTAAGAATTTGAATGCGAATGCCGGAGAAAAATAAAACATAAAAACCTGAAGCGCCAATCAGTAGTGAAGTGCCCAGATCAGGCTGTTTAGCGATTAATAAAACAATGGCAATAATAGAGGCAATAGATAGAAAAATTGGCAGAGGTTTTGGTGGTAGGGCTTTATCACTAAGGATGGATGCGATTGCAATAGGTACAATAACTTTCATGATTTCAGAGGGTTGAAAACGTATAAACCCAAGATCTAGCCAGCGTTGTGCGCCGCCACTACTGGATCCAAAAAGCAGTACTAAAGTGAGTAAAAAAATGCCAAATAGCATTAAATAAGGAGAAAAACGTCTGAGCAAATAAGGTGGAATTTGTGCAATAACTAGCATGGCGCTAATGGCTAGTGCAAAATGAAAGACTTGCCTATAAAGAGTTGACATTGACCCGGCAGAGGCTGAATAAAGCACTACAAGACCGAAACAGCTTAATGCCATAATAAGCAAAAATAAAGGCGTGTCCATCTTAAAGTAGTGCCAATAATGGCGCAGTGTGGCAATGCTAAAAAGCTTCATAGTAGCAACAGACCAACATTTCTAATATCTGAGAGTAGTAGATTAAAACTTCGACAGGCGGATTCACTATTCATGCATTCAGTGCCGATATTCATTTGTTGTATGTCAACTTGTTGTTTGGCCGCTAGAAACTGAGGTGAGACACCTGTGCCAATAATTAAAATATCGATATCATCTTGGCTGGCTAGTGAAAAAAGCGAGATTTTGCTAATATCTTTAATTGTATGAATATTTGTTTCAGTGAAAAAATTTCTAGAAATAAAGCACGGTGTTTTGAGCTGTGCATGGATAAGTTGAACTTTTCCTTGCTCTATTGATATGACACTATTTTGATTGTTTTCTTGTTGGCTAAATTCCACGAAAAGACAAGGTTTGTTTGCTAATTATTAGCCATTATAACAACAGTCTCGGTGTAAAATTATTGTCTTTTTGTATTTGAGAAAACTTGTGAACGATTCTAATTCTACAGATATTTATGATGCTGACTTAACCAGTGGTATTACAGCTTTTGACACCAAAAATTTCACCATGGCGTATCAATTATTAGCGCCACTTGCAGCGCAAGGTAATGCTGAGAGTCAGTGGAGACTTGGGATGATGCAAATGAATGGTCTGGGTATGGTTGAAAATCAACCCCTGGGTTTTGAAAATTTTATTAAAGCTGCTGAACAGGGTCATGTTTTTGCACATCATATGATTGGTGTTGCTTATATGACAGGTGAAGGTGTAGAAAAAGANATTAACAAATGCATTGAGTGGTTTGAAAAAGCTGCAAAGTTTGGAATTCCTGGGCCNATGTACACACTGGGCATGCTCTATGAAGATGGNAAAGAGGTGGANCAAGATCTGGAAAAAGCACAACTTTGGTATGATAGAGCAGCAGAAGTTAACACACCATGAAATCAAGATTTGCACCTTCGCCAACAGGGTATTTACACATAGGTGGCGCTAGAACGGCATTGTTTGCTTGGGCTTGGGCTAAAAAACAAAAAGGACAATTTGTACTTCGTATCGAAGATACCGACCGTGAGCGTTCAACTCAAGCCTCAGTTGATGCGATATTGGATGGTATGAGTTGGTTAGGTTTGGCACATGATGAGGGGCCTTTTTACCAAACACAGCGTTTTGATCGTTATAAAGAAATTATTCAGCAATTGTTAGACAAAGATGAGGCTTATTACTGTGAGTGCTCAAAAGAGCGCTTGCAAATCCTGCGTGATGAACTAACAGAAAAAGGTGAAAAAGCCAAATATGATGGCTGTTGTCGAGGCAAAAAACTAGATACAGGTGTGGTTCGTTTTAAAAACCCTCTGGCAGGTTTTGTAACGTTTACCGATGCGGTAAAAGGCGAAATTTCTATTGGCAATAAAGAGTTGGATGATTTAATTATCGCACGCAGTGATGGTACCCCAACTTACAATCTGACTGTAGTTGTGGATGATCATGACATGGATATTGATACAGTTATTCGTGGTGATGACCACATTAACAACACCCCTAGACAAATTAATTTATATGAGGCACTAGACTGGGATTTGCCAAAATTTGCACACCTACCGATGATTTTGGGTAGTGATGGGGCGAGGCTTTCTAAGCGCCACGGTGCAGTGAGCGTGATGGCGTATCGTGATGAAGGATTTTTGCCAGAGGCATTGCTAAATTATTTAGTGCGTCTGGGGTGGTCGCATGGCGATCAGGAAGTGTTTTCACTGACAGAGATTGTTGAATTGTTTGAGCTAAAAGATATCAATAAGGCGCCAGCCAGTTTTAATCAAGAAAAGCTACTTTGGTTAAATCAGGAATATATTAAGTCTGCCAGTATTAAACACTTGCTTGAAAATTTAGCGTGGCATTTAGATCATCAGTCTGTTGATATTTCAACAGGTCCAACTATTGAAGCGGTGGTTGAGCACTTACAAGAGCGATCAAAAACCTTGGTGGAAATGGCTGACGGTTTAAAAATGTTTTATCAAGATTTTAATGAGTTTGATGAAAAATTAGCCAAAAAACAGTTTAAAGATGCTAAATCTATTGAGTTGTTATTAGTAAAACTCAATGCATTGGAATTAAATGATTGGACTGCTGGCAATATTAAGGACCAAATTAAGCAAGTATGTGACGAGCTTGGTATCGGTTTTGGCAAAATAGGTCAGCCATTTCGTTTGGCACTGAGTGGCAATGGTAATGCGGGAAATATTGACATAGTGGCTCAGCTAGTTGGCAAAGAGCGCACGTTGGCAAGACTACAAATGGCACTTGATTATATTGCTCAACATTCTCATTAATCAGTTATCATCTAGGCATGAAGTTAGATGATTATAAAACTCGATATCAAAATCTACAACACTCCCTACAAGCTGGATTTTTAAATTCTACTAGTGCAGTTGAGGGTTTTGTCCTTGCAAGAGCGAACGGTGTTGATGAATTATTAAAAGATATTTGGCAAGGATTTGAGATGCCTGAGCAGGTTTCTTTGATTGCGGTTGGTGGCTATGGTCGTAGCGAGCTGCACTTATATTCAGATATCGACTTACTCGTTTTAATCCCAAATAATTCACATCAAATTCATCAAGAGAAAATCTCTCAATTTTTGACATTTTTGTGGGATGTAGGGCTCGAAGTTGGGCATGCAACTAGAGATATTAAAGATTGTGCGCGTGTTATTGATGATCTATCTATTGTTACCAATCTTTTAGAATCTCGCTTACTTATCGGTCTTGAAAGTGCCTTTGATAAAATGAAAAGCGGTTTCAAGGCGAGTGATTGGTCTTCGCAATCTTTTTTACTTGAGAAGCAAAAAGAGCAGCGCGCTAGACACGCTAATTTTTCAGACACAGCTTACAATCTTGAGCCCAATATTAAAGAAAGTCCAGGGGGTTTGCGTGATATTCAAACGGTCGCTTGGGTGGCTAAATGGTATTTTGGCGTTGATACTTTATTTGACTTGGTTGCGGCAAAATATTTAAGTAATGATGAATATGAATTGCTAAAAACCTCACAGCTATTTTTATGGCGAGTCAGATTTGCACTGCACATTATCGCCGCTCGTCGAGAAGATCGTTTGGCGTTTCAATATCAGAAACAAGTGGCTAATATGCTCGGCTATACAGATGGCGACTCAATGGCAGTTGAACGCTTTATGAAGGACTATTACCAGACAGTGACCAAGGTTGCACGTTTGAATGATATCTTGTTGCAATTGCTAGAGGACAAGGTAATTAATACACAATATTTAAATAGTCAGTTCAGAATTTCATATGGCTATATTCATGCCAATCATGATCAGGTGTTTAGTCAAAATCCTGCGGCATTTATTGAAGTGTTTTTGTTAATTGCTAAGCATAGTTATATTCGCGGTATTAGCGCTGGAACGCTAAGACAAATGCAAGATAATCTTGGTTTGGTTGATCAAAATTATTACAAAAAACGTAACAATAATCGTTTATTTATTGAGCTTTTACAACAAAATAAAGGTGTTAATAAAGCGCTCAAACTAATGAATAGATATGGTGTTCTTGAGCACTATATTCCTGCTTTTGGAAAGATTGTGGGATTGATGCAATATGACTTGTTTCATGCATTTACCGTTGACCAGCACACATTGTTTGTGATTCGTAACTTAAGGCGCTTTTTTATTGATGAATTTTCGCACGAATTTAGCTTATGTAGTGAGGTAGCAGGAGAAATTAAAAAGCCAGAGTTGTTGTTACTAGCAGGTCTTTTTCATGATATTGCCAAAGGCAGAGGTGGAGATCATGCNCAATTAGGCATGCAAGATACCCAAGTTTTTTGTAGGAGTCATCAACTTAATNTAGCGGATACAGANNTAGTTGTNGGCTTAGTTGAGAAGCATTTGCTTATGTCAAGTGTGGCACAAAAACAAGATATCGACGATCCNCTTGTTGTTAAAAACTTTTGTGATTCAGTGGGTTCTTTAGAGTTTTTAGAGTATTTATACTTATTAACAGTGGCAGATATTAGAGCCACTAAAGATGATCTTTGGAATGATTGGAAGGACTCTCTATTAAGAAAATTATTTAGGCATGCTAAGCATTATTTAGATAGTGATACAGAGGTTTTATTAAGTCATGACCAGCGGATAAAAAAGAACAAGCAGGCATTAATTGAAGCTTGTATCGCTCAAGGTTTTGACATGGCGTTTGTTCAACAAACTTTAGAGCACTTGCCTAAAGACTATTATTTACGTTATGAGTTGGACGATATGTTGTGGCACTTGTCATTACAATTAGGCAATAATTCATCTCCTATAACCATTAGTTCAAAAATTTCCGAAAGCAATGTGGTGGATATTTTTGTATTGTGTGATGATTTTAAAGGCTTGTTTTTTAACTTAGTTAGTGTCTTGGAGCGAGCTGGGTTAGATATTGTTGATGCTAAAATTTTAACCACAAAAGACAATAAAGCCTATAACACACTTAGTATTTTGCAAGATAAAAATCTTGACGGGTTAAATTTACACCAGCTAATTTCAGAGGCTTTAAGTGTTCCAGAAGTTGATGTTGCCAAGCCGAAGTCCCACTATTCACATCGATACTTTGATAACAAAACCCACATTAGTCTAAGTGAGAACAAAAAATGGCATCTGACAAAGCTGGAGGTTAATACTTTAGATAAAGTGGGTGTATTGTCTAATATTGCTTACGTGCTGTATGAAATGAATATTTCACTAATTAATGCCAGAGTCTCAACAATGGGCGAGCGTGTTGAAGATGTATTTTTCGTGAGTAATATTGATCGTAAGCCTTTGGATAAAAAACAGCAATCCAGCTTGAAAATGGCTTTAGAAGAAAGACTATAAAAGCCTGGTTGGCACTCCAAATGGTGATATAATTCTCATATTGCAACAGTTCTGTTGTATCTTTTTCAATTCAGAATCATTTAAAAAACTTATGAACGATAAAATTTTAGCAGTGACCGACGCCAGCTTTGAAGCGGACGTTATTAATTCAGCACAAACCGTATTGGTTGATTTTTGGGCCGAGTGGTGCGGTCCTTGTAAGGCGTTAGCGCCAGTATTAGACGAAATAGCCGATGAGTATGATGGCAAAGTAGTTATTGCCAAAGTTAATGTTGACGAAAATGATCAGACACCACCTAAATACGGTATTCGAGGCATTCCAACAATGCTTTTGTTTAAAGATGGTGCGGTCGCTGCAACTAAAATGGGTGCTTTATCCAAAGCAGAGCTAAGCACTTTTATTGATACTAATATTTAACCAATCTGCATAAGCCACTTTAAAGAGCTTATGTACAATCACTTGCATTTTAATTGCAACAATCATCTGGTAAATTCTTGCCAGACCACAACGGAAATTTCATGAAATTATCAGAATTAAAAAAATCTTCACCAGAAGAATTACTAGAGCTAGCTCAATCACTAGGTGCTGAAAACATCTCACGTGCCAAGAAGCAAACGCTTATCTTTATTATTCTTAAAGCTAAAGCAGCTAACAATGAAGAAGTGATTGGTGATGGTGTGTTAGATATTTTGCAAGATGGATATGGTTTCTTAAGATCNAGTGATGACTCTTATACTTCAGGTGCAGATGACATCTACATCTCCCCAAATCAAATTAAGCGCTTTAATCTTTCAACTGGTGATTTAGTTGCCGGCAAGATTCGCGCACCTAAAAAGGGTGAAAAATACTTTGCTTTGGTCCAGGTATCTGAAGTTAATGGTGAAAACCCAGAAAATGTTCGCAATCGAGTGCCTTTTGCCTCGTTAACGCCAATTCATCCAGATCAAAGACTGGGTTTGGAAATTGGTAATGGNGGCACAGAAGATATTACCGCGCGAGTAATTGATTTAATTGCACCTTTCGGAAAGGGTCAAAGAGGTTTGTTGGTTGCACCGCCAAAAGCAGGTAAGACCATGATTATGCAAAATATCGCATCTTCAATTTCTCGAAATCATCCTGAGTGTGAGCTGATTGTTTTGCTGATTGATGAGCGCCCAGAGGAAGTTACTGAAATGGCAAGAACGGTACGAGGAGAAGTTATCGCCTCAACTTTTGATGAGCCTGCAAAACGCCATGTTCAGGTGGCTGAAATGGTGATTCAAAAGGCTAAGAGACGTGCTGAGCAAGGTAAAGATGTAATCATATTGCTAGACTCTATTACGCGTCTGGCTAGAGCCTATAACACGGTTGCACCTTCTTCTGGAAAGGTGTTAACAGGTGGTGTGGATGCAAACGCTTTGCAGCGTCCTAAACGTTTTTTTGGTGCAGCTAGAAATATTGAAAATGGCGGAAGTATTACAATCATCGCCACTGCGTTGATCGATACTGGTTCAAAAATGGATGAGGTTATTTATCAAGAATTTAAAGGTACAGGCAATATGGAGCTTCATTTAGAAAAGCGCTTAAGTGAGAAGCGTATCTTCCCAGCTATTAATATTAACGCCTCTGGTACGCGCCGTGAGGAATTAATTACTGATGAAAAAGAATTGCAAAAATTGTGGATTTTAAGAAAAATCTTGCACCCCATGGATACGGTAGAGGCGGCAGAATTCTTGATAGATCGCTTAAAACTAACTAAAACTAACGACGAATTCTTTGCTTCAATGTCACAAAAGAAGTAATCGCTTGTCGCTTTAAGTATACTTAAAGCATGCACTTATCATCTGTCGTCGTTCAGGCGCTTAAATTACAAAACAGTATTCTTGCTAAGTATTTGATACGCAATGTATTAATACTGACGGCCGCTGTGTTTATGGTGATTGGACTGGTAATCTTTGGTAATCAATTAGTTTTAGTTATCAAGGAAAGTCTGGAAGAGGGTGTTCCAATTGCTGAGCTAATGCCATTGGTCAGTTTTAAGATGATTCGAGATGTGCCTTTAATTTTATCTTTATCCTTATTTTTGGCTATTATTCTAGCAATTAGCAAGTCTTATAAAGATTCAGAAGCCATCGTGATGAATTCATTGGGCATTGGCGATAAGCATTTGATGGTATTTATTCAGCCAGTTGTGATTGTTATTTTTATTTTTATCTTGTTTTTAACGACGGTCGCCGTTCCTTGGTCAAAGCAACAGCGCAGCATGATTATGGATCGTAGTGAAAATGCATCAGAATTTTCTTTTATTAAAGAAGGTGAGTTTCAAGAGTTTAAAGGCGGCGACATTGTTTTTTATGCTGAAAAAGTTAAATCAACAGAGGGTGAGTCAACTCAGGATATGGAGAAGGTTTTTATTTATGCCTTATCTGGTGGTCAACGTCAGCCGATTATCACACTCGCTGACCAGGCTCATAAGTATACAGATGCTAAAACTAAGAGTGTTTATCTGCGCCTTAAAGAGGGTGTACGGTATCATGGGTTTCCGGCAGAAGTCAATAAAAAAATTCTCAATTTTGATCAATATGATTTGCAAATTATTGATGGTGAAAATAACCGTGGCACTACCAGCGTGACAAAAATTGAATCAAAACCCACTCTGGATTTAATATTTTCAAGCGATGTTAAAGAGATTGCAGAGTGGCAATGGNGANTNTCNCAACCTATTAGTGTATTAATATTATCTATTTTTGGTATTTTGCTCGGCAAAACNTCACCGCGTGGTGGTAAGAATTTGGGTGTGCTTACAGGTGTGTTGGTGTTTATTGTTTACAATAATGCACTATTAGTTGCCAAATCAAGTTTGGAGCGTGG
>JGI26259J51720_1000469_pt1 | contig 15907 bp, 10 predicted proteins | sample SaaInlV_100m_DNA_5_FD_51720 | JGI IMG/M metagenome (IMG submission 51720) | reverse complement strand
ACTATCAAAATCTACTTTTAATCATACATTTGTTTCTAATTCTTTTTCTAATCTATCTCTTATTTGTCTAGAAGTAACAAATTTACCTTCTCTTCAAGCAAATGGAGAGTTATTTACCAAGAATTCCATTTTAAGTGTAGGCTCATCAACCGTAATTGGTGGCATTACTTCAACAGTTTCATCTTGAGCGATAGTTTCACCAACATAGATATCAGGAATACCTGCTATAGTTATTATATCACCAGCTAAAGCTTCATCAGATTCTATTTTTTCTAAACCTTCNTTTGTAAGAATTTTAGTAATTTTACCTTTTCTTTTAACTCATTCATTAGAAGTAACAGTTACTTCTTGTCCCATTTTAATTGTTCATTCATACACTCTACCAATACCAAGTCTACCTAAGAAATTATCATATCCTAGATTAGCAATTTGCATTTTTAAAGGAGAATCTGCATTATTTGCAGCATGTTCTACTTTTTCCATTACGAAATCAAGTAGAGGAGTAATGTCTTTTTGTTCTGGCTTTTCATCTGTCCATGCTAAACCATCTCTAGCAATAGCATAAATAGGTTCATTTAAATGATTTAATTGATCATCACTAGCTCCTAATTGTACAAATAAATCAAATAATTGATCTACNACCCAATCAGCTCTAGCNGTNGGTTTATCCATTTTATTAATAACAATAACTGGATGAAGNCCTAATTCTAATGATTTTTTAAGTACAAANTTAGTTTGAGGCATAGGACCTTCGTAAGCATCAACAACTAAACAAACTGAATCAACTGTTCTAAGTACTCTTTCTACTTCAGAACCGAAATCAGCATGACCTGGAGTATCGACAATGTTAATTTTATTACCTTTNTAAGTAATACCTGTATTTTTTGAATAAATTGTAATACCTCTTTCTTGTTCTTGGGCATTAGAATCCATAGCTCTTTCTTCTATACCAACTCTAGTATCGAAGTTATCATCAGCTTTTAAAAGTTCATCTACAAGNGTAGTTTTACCATGATCTACATGGGCNATTATNGCAATATTNCTAAATGACATATATGTATTAGTTAAAAATTAATAATTTGCGGGGATTATATGAATAAAAAGCTAAAAGTAAAGTTTTTATTCAGAATATTTGCTATTTACTATAATTATGGTATAATAGTATATATTATTTTTAATAAATTACTTATGACTGAAACATCTCCATATCAAAATACAGTGCCTCAAAATTATGATTTTGATTGATTATTATCATGAATAAATGAGAATGAAGAAATAGAAAAAATTTTTCAATTTATAGGAAATCAAAACTCTAATCATTTAGATAATTCTATGCCACATATAAAGGAAACAATGTTAATAAACGATTATAAATTAAAATCATCTTCTAGTTCAATACCATTACCACAAGTAAATAAGAAAGGATTATCACTAGATTCCTCTGATATATATCTATTACTACAAGAATTAGATAGAACATGAGTTGCTCATTTTCGTACTTGAGATTGAACTAAAAATGTAGTTCAAGTACAGTTATTTCTTGAACCAGTAAATAAAATAGAGGAAGATCACGAATTACCTGATTATGTAATTGAATTATTAAAACCAGAAAATAAATAATAATATTGATAAAATCTTCTTATTTTATATACTTTTTTAGACTTATTTTTGTAAGTTATAATAAAAATGGAAAGGAGAGAACATCATGAGTGTAAATATCCCTACTGTAGGGAAAAATTTTTTATTTCTTAATAAAGGGCAAAATATATTCTTATATATTACTCAGCTTGAACCCTGGGATTACCTATTATTAATTAAAAAGCAAAATGATGAACAAAAAGCCCTATCCCCTTCGGGGGAAGGGTTTTTGCTTTAAAAATAATTAACAAATAAAAAAAGAATAACTAATTTAGTTATTCTTTTTTTATTTATTTGAATTATCCTTCAAAGTTAGGATCAAATTTTTTCACAAATGGTAGTAAAGCCATAATTCTAGCTTTTTTAATTGCATTTGCTAATTTTTTTTGATTCTTTAAAGATACTTTTGTATAATATCTAGGAGTAATTTTCCCAAATTTTGTTATGTATTTTTTTAATAGTTCAACATTTTTATAATCAATGTTTTGTCCATCTAAAGGACATATAGTTTTAGACATAATATTTATGTTAATAGTAATAAATTGTGGCTTTCAACCAAACCTTCATAAGGCCTGATAACTTATATTTTATAATTTAGAATTTATCTTCTTCAGTATCATGATTACTTTCTCAAGCTTCTGATTCATCAAAATCAGATCTTTTATTCAAGAAGATTATATTAGATACAACAATTTCAGTTTTATAAAGTTTAGTTCAGTCTTCTTTATCGATAATTCTAGTTTTTAATCTACCTTCAGCGTAAACTAATTTTCCTTTTGTAAGAAATTGTTCACATCTTTCAGCTAAATTTCCCCATGCAACACAGTTTGTAAATTCTGATTCAGATTTTTGTTCACCTTCAGCAGTTTTATAGTATCTATTAGTAGCAATAGTGAATAAAGCAACTTTTTTACCATTTTCTGTAGTTTTTATAGCAGGGTCTCTAGTAATATTACCAATTAGTATAACTTTGTTAACTGTTCTCATCTTTTTCTAAAAAAATTATAAAGTATAAATAATTATTGTAATTAAGCTTCTTTTTTAACAAACATATATCTCCATATGCTTTTGTTTAAGTTCATTGTTTTAGATATTTGACTAATTAGTTTACCATCCATATCTAAATCGTATAGAGTATAAAAACCTCTATCAGATCCATTTATCTTGTAAGCCATTTTTTTGTCTCCCCAGACATCTTCTTTTTCAATTTTCACAGAATTTTTCTTAAGTAACGCTTTTAATTCATCGATTGAAGCATTTCTTTCTTCTTCTGAAATCGTTGGGTCAACAATAGTCATTAGTTCATAGTTTATCATTGTATTCCTATGGGTTATTATCCAGATTAATACCTGGAAGGATATAAATATACTCTTTATAATTAAAAAGTAGCTGCATTCTATTTATTAATCCTTATAAGTCAAAAAAAAATACTAATAAATTTGACTTTGGAAGCTTTTTAAATATAAATTCAACACATATAAAAAATTTGTCAGTGTAGCTCAGGGGTAGAGCCCAGGATTCATATCCCTGTGGTCGGTGGTTCAAATCCACCCACTGACACCAAATAATAACTAATAAAAAGTAATTACTATTATATAGTAGTTGCTTTTTTTTATTTTTATATATAATACTTGAAAATTAATAAATATACTTTCTAATATAGTTTCACAATGTTTATAGATGAAGTCAAAATAAAAGTAATTTCTTGAAAATGATGAGATGGTCTTGTTTCATGGAGAAGAGAAAAATATATCCCAAAATGAGGACCTCGGGGAGGTAATGCTGGTGATTGATGAAGTGTATTTCTTCAAACAGATGAAAACTTAAATACTCTTTCAGAATATAGGCATAAAAAAGTACTAAGTGCAGTTAAATGAGAGTGAGGATGAACTCAAGATTGTCACTGAGCTAATTCTCCAGACTTAATTTTAAAAGTCCCAGTTTGAACTATTGTAAAAGATGCTAACACAATGGATATTATTGCTGATTTATCAGAAAATAATGTAAAATTATTAGTTGCAAAATGATGAAAATGAGGTTTTTGAAATTCTCACTTTTGTTCTTCAATTAGACAAGCTCCTGCTTTTGCAGAACTATGAGATGTATCAGAAGAAAAAGATTTGCATTTAGAATTAAAACTTGTAGCCGATATAGGTATTATATGAGTTCCATCAGCCTGAAAATCAACACTTATATGAAATGTTACTAATGTAAAACCAAAAATAGGTGATTACCCATTTACTACTCTTACTCCAAATTTATGAGTACTTGATCATAAATGAAAATCATTAGTACTTGAAGATGTNCCATGACTAATACCTGGAGCTTCTGAATGAAAATGATTATGAATAGAATTTTTAAAACATATAGAAAGAACTGGAGTTTTATTACATTTACTTGATATGTATAGAATGGATCAAGTTTTTAGTGATTACTCTGATATTAGAAAAGAACTTGAATTATTTTCTCCAGATTTNGCTAATAAAGAAGAAATTGTAGTATTTTCAAAAGCAGATTTACTAGATAATGAAATGAAGGATTATATTGTCTCTGAATTCAAGAAAAAATTTGATAAACAAACATTTGTTATTTCAGCAGCTACATGAGAATGAATTCCTGAATTAATAGATTTTTTGATAGATAATTATGCAAAAGACATAGTTGATGAAAAATCTTTAAATAAAGATGAAATACAAGAAATCAAGATATATGATTTGAAGGATAACATTAATCCAAAAGCAGTAGATGTTAAATATCTTTGAGATTTCAAATTTGAAGCAAAATGAATTAGGTTAGAGCAAATTATTAGAATGACGGATTTTGATAATAAGGAAGCTTTACTTAGAGTTTATGATGTTTTGGATAAACTATGAGTAATGAGAATAATAGAACCAGAACTTAAGAAGATTTTAGAGGAAACCTGAATGGATAATTCGTTTTTCTTTGAAGCTAAAGAATGAGAAGAGGAATCAGAAGGAGTTAATCCAAAAGTAGTAGTCGCATGAAGAGAAATTGCATTAGACAAGTTAAAATATAAATTATAATCTTTTAATATTATGAAACAATTATTATCGATACTATGAATANTCCTAGTTTATTGAATCTATTATTGAGTAAATTGGATAATAAATAAGGATGTACGCTTAAATAATGAATGAGTGGACTTATCTGAACAGTGATTTTATACTTGAGCATTAGAAAAACATGATATGGCCTTAGCGCTTAAACCTGAGGACCCTTTATATAATTTTAATAAAGCATTTACTCTATATGATCAATGAGACTATAATAGGGCACTAGTATTTTTTGATAATGCTATTAAGTATAGCAATAACAATGATATTGAATTAGCTGAAATGTATTCTCATAGATGAGCTACTTATCATGAGCTATATGAATATGATAAATTTACAGCTGATATAGAAAAATCTTTAGATTTAAATCCAGATGATTTCTGGGGTTTATATTTTGATTCAGTAATAAAAAATTATAGTGATTCTTATGACTTCACATGAGCATTAGANTCTATAGANAGGTTAATAGCACTAGATCCATTGGATGCAGANGCTTTTTCACAAAAATGAGAAATATTTTATTATGCTAGTAATTTAACTTGAGCAATTGATGCTTATACTAAATCTATTGAACTAGATCCTGAGAATAGTTTTAATCATTTAATGTTAGGGCATTCTTTTCTATGACTTCCAGATTATAATTTATCATTAGAGAGTTATAAAAATGCNTATGAAAAAGATAAGCTAGAGTATTTAAATGTATTTTATGTTTGATACAGTCTACTAAAACTTNGTAAATACAAAGAATCAGAAGAATACTTTTATAAATCATTTGAGCTAGAATGATGAGAAGAAGATGAAATTTTAAAACTATTTATATTGTTACTTAAAAATAAATTTGATAGCAAAGAAGATGTAGAAAAATTTTTAACTACACATTATGAAGTATGATTTGATAAACTAGAAGAGCTTTTAGCTTTTATAGAAATATATGAGGAGTATTGATATACGGAACTAGAATACGAAATTTCAAACTTTAAAAGAGATAATGAATAAAAAAAGGAAGACTAACTAGTCTTCTTTTTGTTTTAATTTATTTATTATTTGATAGAAAGGGGATCTTAAACTTGCTCTATCCATCTTATCTTTAAGCTTTGAATTATTCTTTATACTATTAAAATATCTTTCTTCATTTTCAAACATTAATACTACTTGAAAACTAGGATTAATATTCTCTTTGGCTGTGCATTCTTCAAACATTTGAAATAAGAACTCTTTTCAATTATCTGAGCTAAATAAATATTCTAATAATTTTTTATTACTATATACTTTTTTTCTAATTAACTGAGGCTCGAGTACGCTAAGTTCCTTTTTTAATATTTGAAATAAAAATGCCGAGTCTAGGTATATTATATGCTTGTATACTCAGGTATTTAAAAAATGCTCAACTATTTCATTATGATTCATCATTTTTAAATCAGTTTCTAATTTTTCCAATATAGTTCTTCACTTATTTTCAAATACTAATGGCTTATATGGTTTAGAAATATTCTCTATATCAGCTTTTACTTTTGGTATTTGTAAATCTCTATTATATGGAATTGTAACTAAATTATGATTTTGTTCTAAGTCTAAGTTCATGAGATAATTTAATTTTAAAATTTGATGTAATGTAAATAAAAATTATAAAAAGTCAATATTTTTAATATTCTTGCTATTTTGCTATTTTTAACTAATATATGGCCAAATTTAAAATGTATAAATATTTTTATGAAATTTAATCTAGATAATTTAGTATCTGAATACGAAGAGTTAGAAAACAAATTGGGAGACCCTGATATATTTAAAGATCAAAAAAAAGTAAGAGAAGTGTCTAGTAGAAAAAAATCTATTGAATGAGCTGTTAATCTTTATAAAGAATACAAGGCTGTAAATGATGCATTGTCTGATAATAAGGAGATGCTTTCATGAGAAAAGGAAGAAGAAATGAGAGAAATGTTAAAAGATGAAATTAAAGAACTAGAATTAAAAATTCCTGAAATGGAAGAAGTATTAAAAATAGAACTTTTACCTAAGGATCCAAATGATGATAAAAATATTATGGTAGAAGTGAGAGCTTGAACTGGTTGAGATGAAGCAGCTTTATTCGCATGAGAATTAGCAAGAGCTTATATTGTATTTGCTGAGTCAGAATGATTCAAGGTAGAAATAGCAGAAGAAACTATATCAGAAGCTGGTTGAGTAAAAGAAATGGTATTTGAAGTAAAATGAGAATGAGCTTATTCTAAGTTTAAATATGAATCATGAGTACATAGAGTTCAAAGAATTCCTGAAACAGAAAACAAGGGTAGAGTACATACCTCAGCTATTACTGTTGCAATTATGCCAGAAGTAGAAGAAATTGATTTTGAATTAAATATGGATGAAATTGAAATGAAATTTACTAGATCAGGTTGACCAGGATGACAACACGCAAATAAGGCTGACTCAGCTGTTCATTTAAAACATTTACCCACAGGAATTATAGTACTATGTTCTGATGGTAGGTCTCAACATAAAAATAGAGATAAAGCCTTTAATATTATGAGATCAAAACTTGCTATATTAGCAGAAGAACAAAGAGCAAAAGAATTATGAGAAGCTAGATTATCACAAGTAGGGTCTGGAGATAGATCTGAGAAAATTAGAACCTATAATTTCCCACAAGATAGAGTTACAGACCATAGAATATGACAAAATTTTTCATGAATACCTCATATAATGCTTGGTAAATTATGACCAATAGTTGAAGCATGTGCAGTAGCTGACCAACAAGCAAAATTAGAAGCTGCAGGTAAAGGAGATGTTTAGATAATAATTAATATAATATGATAATTAAATCACAACTTAATAAATATAGTTATTTTCAAAAATGTATTGCATATACATTTGTACTATTACCATTGCTATATTTATTTTTTGTATTAATTCTTTGATGTTGGGTCTGTTGAGAGAAAGGCATAGATCAAATACTAGGGCAATTTTTTTGACTAGTAATATTTTCTATTCCATATTATATAGTTTTATTTTTTACTAAATCTACAAAAACATTATTTATAACAATGATTATAAATATTATACTAATTTTTTGAATATTATTTTTATGAGTTTCTAGTATGTAATAATATAAAATTATTAGAAAGATTACTACATAAGTAATTTTACATTTTAAGAGACTTTAATAAATATTGCGTCTAAATAAAATATAAGAAAAAACACTATTTTTTTTAAAAATAGTGTTTTTTATATCAAAACTAGCGTTTTAAGAGATTATAAAAAATCTTTCGTCTAGAAATAGCCACTTTCTTGATTTCTGTAAAATAATCATTATATTTAAGATATTAATTTATATATAATAATTAGGTACAAAAATATGGCTAAAAAAGAAGAACAAAGTTATTGAGCAGATAGTATACAGGTTTTAGAGTGATTAGAGCCTGTTAGAAAAAGACCATGAATGTATATTGGTTCTACTGATGAAAGAGGGTTACATCACTTAGTTTGGGAAATAGTAGATAACTCTATTGATGAAGCTATGGCTGGTCATTGTGATACTATTACAATTACTCTATGAACTGATGGTTCTTGTATGGTAGAAGATAATGGTAGATGAATTCCTGTTGAAAAACATGCAAAAACGGGGAAATCTACTCTAGAAACTATTCTTACAGTATTACATGCTTGAGGTAAATTTGGTTGAGGTTGATATAAAGTATCAGGTTGATTACATGGTGTTTGAGCATCAGTAGTTAATGCTCTTTCTACAAAAATGGAAGCATGGGTACATAGAGATAAAAAAGTACATTATCAATCATTTTCTGTATGAAAAACTGATGGGGATGTAGAAGTTGTTTGAAAAACAAATCATACTGGTACTATTATTAAATTTTATCCAGACGCTAGTATTTTTAAGATAAGTACAGAGTTTGATTACAAAACTATTAAAAATAGACTTAGACAACAAGCATATCTTACNAAATGAATTACTCTTTATATAAATGATGAGAGAAATTGAAAAAGATATAAATATTATTTTGAAGGATGAGTTAAATCATATGTTCATTTTTTGAATAAAACAGAGGATACTATAGGAGATATATTTTATGTTGAAAAAGAATCTAAAAACATATTGGTAGAAATTTCTATGCAATATAATAAAGAGTATAGAGATAATATAATTACATTTGTAAATAATATTAATACCCCAGAATGAGGAGCTCATCTTACATGATTTAGAATGGCTCTTACTAGAACAATAAATAAGTATGCTAGAGCTAAATGAATTCTAAAGGAAAAAGATCAAAATTTAACTAATGATGATGTAGTAGAATGATTAACTTGTGTACTATCTATAAAAGTAGAAGATCCACAATTTGAATGACAAACTAAAGGTAAACTAGGTACTCCTGAAGCAAAAGGTGCTGTTGATTCTGTATTTGCAGAATGATTTATGGAATTTTTAGAAGAAGATCCAAGCACTGCTAAAAAAATTATTGAAAAAGTATTCTTGGCTGCAAAAGCTAGATTAGCTGCAAGAGCTGCAAGAGATACTGTTATTAGAAAAGGTGCTTTAGAATGAATGACTCTTCCAGGTAAGCTAGCAGATTGTTCTTCAAAAGATCCAGCTGTTTCAGAATTATATATAGTCGAGGGTGATTCTGCCTGAGGTTCTGCAAAGCAGGGTAGAGANAGAGAAACTCAAGCTATACTACCACTTAGAGGTAAAATACTTAATACGGAACAAGCAAGAATAGATAAAATNTTTGCTAATAACGAAATAAAAAATCTAATTATAGCGCTTGGTACATCTATATGAGAAACATTTGATTTATCTAGACTTAGATATCATAGAATAGTTATAATGACCGATGCGGATGTAGATGGAGCTCATATCAGAACTTTATTNTTAACATTTTTCTTCAGATATTTAAAAGATGTAGTTGAGGGGTGATTCTTGTATATAGCTCAACCACCATTATATAAACTTAGTAAGTGAAAGAAATTTTGGTATGTATTTGATGAAGAAAANAAAGAAAANATAATAAANGAACACGATATTACATGAGAAAATATTCAAAGGTATAAAGGTCTGTGAGAAATGAATCCAGAACAACTTTGGGAAACAACAATGGATCATGATAATAGAAAGATGTACAAGGTTTCTATAGATGATGCTAGAGATGCTGATGAAATATTTAAAATTNTAATGTGAGCTGAAGTTGCNCCAAGAAGAAGATTTATACAATCAAGAGCAAAAGATGTACAAAATTTAGATGTTTAAAAAATTAGAACATATATTGTTAAAAAGAGAGTTTTTGTTAAAAACTCTCTTTTTGTTTAATAATATTTCCCTTATTAATAGCCTTTTTTAAAAAAGTGTCAAAAACTATAAAAAAACCTTTGACAATTAGGAAAAAAGCTATAATATTCCTTTCGCTAATTTAAATTATATATTCCTCTGTAGCTCAGCGGTAGAGTAGATGACTGTTAATCATTTGGTCACTGGTTCGAATCCAGTCAGGGGAGCCATATTTAAATTGTTCTTTATAATAAAGCACAACTATAATGCGTGGAGAGATGGCTGAGTGGTCGAAAGCAACGGTCTTGAAAACCGTCGTGTCGCAAGGCACCCAGGGTTCGAATCCCTGTTTCTCCGCCATTTTTTTTTAATTAATTGGAAAGGTGCCAGAGTGGTTGAACGGGCTCCCCTGCTAAGGGAGTGAACCTGTATGGGTTCCATGGGTTCGAATCCCATCCTTTCCGCCATTAATTGATATTTAGGGGCCTGTAGCTCAGGGGTTAGAGCAGTTGGCTCATAACCAATTGGTCGTTGGTTCAATTCCAACCAGGCCCACCATTTTTCTTATAAAAACATAGTTTTTTATAAAAATAAAAAAAAGTTTTGACTTATATATATTAATATATAAAATCGTCTCGCTTAATCAAATTTTTGGATTAGTAATACAATAAATTGTTTAAAAGTAAAACTTGTAATTTCTTACTAAATAGTAAATAAGAATTTTCTCTTAATAATAAGATAAGTAAGAAGAAAAGCTATTTATAAAAAAAGTAAAAAAAAGTTTTGACAAAACAATTTAAATTCATAAAATCCTCGTACTTTGTGAAAGCAAAACAGTTCTTTAAAATAAACAGAAATTAGAAGAAAACATTTGAGAGTTTTACTAGGAAAACCAATAAAAATGTTCAAAAGTCTATTTATATAGTATTTATACTATATATTATAGAATTACGTTAAAAAGAGTTTGATCCTAGCTCAGGGTGAACGCTAGCGGTGCGCCTAACACATGCAAGTCGAGCGGTAGAATTTCTAGCTTGCTAGAAATTTGAGAGCGGCGAACGGGTGAGTAACACGTTGGTATCTGCCCCCAAGTCAGGGATAGCCATTGGAAACGATGATTAATACCGGATAGTCTCTTCGGAGTAAAAATTTATTGCTTGGGGAGGAACCTGCGGTCTATCAGCTAGTTGGTGAGGTAATAGCTCACCAAGGCTATGACGGATATCTGGTCTGAGAGGATGACCAGACACAATGGAACTGAGACACGGTCCATACTCCTACGGGAGGCAGCAGTGAGGAATCTTCCACAATGGACGAAAGTCTGATGGAGCGACACCGCGTGAAGGATGAAGGCCTAACGGTTGTAAACTTCTTTTCTGAAGGAGCATAATGAGAGTACTTCAGGAATAAGGGACGGCTAAATACGTGCCAGCAGCCGCGGTAATACGTATGTCTCAAGCGTTACCCGGAATCACTGGGTGTAAAGGGTTCGTAGGCGGTTTAATAAGTTGGATATGAAAGACCGGAGCTCAACTCCGTGTATGTGTCCAAAACTGTTAAACTAGAATCAGGGAGAGGTAAGCGGAATTCTAAGTGTAGGGGTGCAATCCGTAGATACTTAGAAGAACACCAAAAGCGAAGGCAGCTTACTGGAACTGTATTGACGTTCATGAACGAAAGCGTGGGTAGCGAAAAGGATTAGATACCCTTGTAGTCCACGCCCTAAACGATGATAACTAAGTGTTGTGACTTGCTCGCAGTGCTGAAGCTAACGCGTTAAGTTATCCACCTGAGGAGTACGGTCGCAAGATTAAAACTCAAAGGAATAGACGGGGACCCACACAAGCAGTGGATCACGTGGTTTAATTCGACAATAAACGGGGAACCTTACCCAGACTTGACATCTACCGAATTTTCTAGAGATAGAAAAGTGCTTTTATTAGAGCGGTAAGACAGGTGCTGCATGGTTGTCGTCAGCTCGTGCCTTGAGGTGTTCGGTTAAGTCCGTTAACGAGCGCAACCCATGTCTTTAGTTATTATGTCTAAAGAGACTGCCTTGGTTAACAAGGAGGAAGGTGTGGATGACGTCAAATCAGCATGGCTTTTACGTCTGGGGCTACACACATGATACAATGGTATGTACAAAGAGCAACAATATGGCGACATGGAGTTAATCTTTAAAGCATATCTCAGTCCGGATTGAAGTCTGAAACTCGACTTCATGAAGTTGGAATTGCTAGTAATCGTGAATCAGATATGTCACGGTGAATATGTTCCTGGGTCTTGTACTCACCGCCCGTCATGGCATGGGAGGAAGTAATATTGGAAGCCCCTCTAGTAATATGAGGGTCCATAGTAGGACTTCTGACTGGGCTAAAGTCGTAACAAGGTATCCGTAGGAGAACCTGCGGATGGACTATCTCCTTATATTTTTCTTTAAGTATACTCTTAAAGTTTTCTTCTAATTTTTGTTTATTTTGTTCCTTAAAATAATCTGAATAATTAAAGTTAGTTAATTTATTAACTACAAATGACTAATAGTTTTAGTCGTATTAAAATTNAACTATAGCATAAAGTGGATGCCTTGACTTGAATGTCTGAAGAAGGACGTATAAATCTGCGATAAGCCTGGAAGAGTTGATAAAAAGCGTTATTATTCCAGGATTTCCGAATGGGGGAACCTAATATAAGTAATTTATATTATCTGTAATACAGAGAGACACATTGTGAACTGAAATATCTAAGTAGCAATGGAAAAGAAATCAAACGAGATTCCCTGAGTAGTGACGAGCGAAACGGGAAGAGCCCAAACTGTAAATACTGTATAAGTAGTTTTTGGTATTACGGGGTTGTAGGAATAACATTAGGGGAGACTAATAAACCTAATATTTTTTAGAATTATTAAAAGAACAAGCTGGGAAGTTTGGCCATAGAGGGTTAAAGCCCCGTATTTTAAAATAATTTTATCAAATATCTGTTATTTCCTGAGTAGGTTCGGACACGTGAAATCCGGATTGAATTTGGGGGGACCACCCTCCAAGGCTAAATATCATTCAAGATCGATAGTGAACTAGTACCATGAGGGAAAGGTGAAAAGAACCCCGGGAGGGGAGTGAAATAGAACCTGAAACTTTATGCTTTTAAAGAGTGGGAGCCTTCGGGTGACCACGTGCTTTTTGTAGAACGAACCAACGAGTTAGTGTGTATGGCAAGGTTAAGACAGTTAAAGTCGAAGCCGTAGTGAAAGCGAGCCTGAATAGGGCGAATAGTCATATATACTAGACCCGAAACTGAGTGAGCTTCCCATGAGCAGGCTGAAGCGATGGTAAAACATCGTGGAGGGCCGAACCATTAGGAGCTGCAAGTCCTTTGGATGACTTGTGGGAAGGAGTGAAAAGCTAATCGAACTCAGAGATAGCTGGTTCTCCGCGAAATAGCTTTAGGGCTAGCCTCGGATTACTATTTTACAGGGGTAGAGCTCTGATTGGACTAGCGGGCCTCACGGCTTAGCAAATCCTGATAAACTTCGAATACTGTAAAAATTATACCGGGAGTCAGACAGTGAGAGATAAGTCCCATTGTCAAGAGGGAAACAGCCCAGACTACTATCTAAGGTCCCTAATTAATAACTAAGTGGAAAAGGATGTGAGATTGCTGAGACAACCAGGAGGTTGGCTTAGAAGCAGCCATTCCTTGAAAGAGTGCGTAATAGCTCACTGGTCAAGCGATTTTGCGCCGAAAATTCAACGGGGCTAAAGTTATTAACCGAAGATGTAGACTTCANATTTATNTGATTTGGTAGCGGAGCGTTCTGTATGTCGCTGAAGGTGAAGGGTGACCTTTGCTGGAGATATCAGAAGTGAAAATGTTGGTATGAGTAACGTAAGGAAGATGAAAACTCTTCCCGCCGAAAACCTCAGGTTTCCTACGCAACGGCAGTCGTCGTAGGGTGAGTCGGTCCTAAGGTGTAACCGAAAGGTGAAGCTGATGGATATCAGGTTAATATTCCTGAACTACTTATATTTTTCTAAGAGGGGACATATCGGGATATAGGAGATGCTTAATTAATTGCATTATAAAAACAAAGCTTGAGATATTGGAAAATCCGTATTTCTTTAAGGTTGAGTTTAGTTAAATTTAGTTTGTTAGCTTGCTAATAAATGAGATGGCTCCTAATATATTCTGGTATCGAGAAAAGCCTCTATGAGCTAAGATATAGGTAACCGTACCGTAATCGAACACACGTAGGTTAGTGGAGAACACTAAGGCGAACGAGATAACTATTGTTAAGGAACTCGGCAAAACAGCGGTCGTAACTTCGGGATAAGACCTGCCTCGCATCTAATTTAGATTCGAGGCCGCAGCGAAAGAACTCAGGCGACTGTTTACCAAAAACACAGCTCTCTGCAAACTCGTAAGAGGATGTATAGGGGGTGATGCCTGCCCAGTGCTAGAAGGTTACGTGGATCTGTGCAAGCAGTGAAACTAAGCCCTAGTGAACGGCGGCCGTAACTATAACGGTCCTAAGGTAGCGAAATTCCTTGTCGGGTAAGTTCCGACCCGCACGAATGGCATAACGGTCTGAGTACTGTCTCAACAATAGACTCGGTGAAATTGCAATATCGGTAAAAATGCCGATTACCCGCAGCAAGACGGAAAGACCCTATGGAGCTTTACTACAGCTTGGTATTGGGTTATAAATTAAGGCGTGCAGAATAGGTGGGAAACTATGAAGTAGGGACGCTAGTCCTTATGGAGTTACCTTTGAGATACCACCCTTCTTAATTTGTAACCCTAACTCGAAATTCGAGGACAGTGCTTGGTGGGTAGTTTAACTGGGGCGGTTGCCTCCTAAAGAGTAACGGAGGCGCGCAAAGGTTCACTATCTTCGGATGGAAATCGAAGAGATAGTGTATTCGCATAAGTGAGCCTGACTGAGAGACCTACAAGTCGACCAGACACGAAAGTGGGCGAAAATGATCCGGCATTTACACGTGGAAGTGATGTCGCTCAACGGATAAAAGTTACCCTAGGGATAACAGGCTGATCGCGTCCAAGAGTTCACATCGACGACGCGGTTTGGCACCTCGATGTCGGCTCGTCGCATCCTGGGGGTGGAGAAGCTCCCAAGGGTATGGCTGTTCGCCATTTAAAGCGGTACGCGAGCTGGGTTCAGAACGTCGTGAGACAGTTTGGCCCCTATCTGCTGTGGGCGTATAGAAATTTGAGAAGATCTGTTCCTAGTACGAGAGGACCGGAATGGACAAACCTCTGGTGTATCGGTTGTCGGGTATACCGGCACTGCCGAGTAGCTAAGTTTGGAATGGATAACCACTGAAAGCATCTAAGTGGGAAGCCAACTTTAAGATTAGATTTCTCTGCCTCGAGCAATAAGTCCCCTTGGAGACTACAAGGTTGATAGGCTTCAGATGTAAGAATAGCGATATTCTCAGTCAAGAAGTACTAATAGGACGAATGGATTTTAATACATCTATAACGATTATTCATTTAAAAGTGATATAATTGACTAACTTTAATTGTTCTGATTATGAGATAATAAACAAACTTAAAATAATTTGATATTAGGCTCTTGGTAGTTATAACGGTTGAGGTACACCTGTTCCCATCCCGAACACAGAAGTTAAGCCAACTCGTGCTGATGGTAGTGCATCTCGTAGATGTGTTAGAGTAGGTAGCTGCCAAGATTTTGATATCAAATTTTTTTATGTAAAAAAACGTGCTCCTTGCACGAGTAGCTCAGTTGGAAGAGCAGCGCCCTTCTAAGGCGAAGGTCACAGGTTCGAGCCCTGTCTCGTGTACCATTAAAATACATAAAATGGGTTATTAGCTCAGTTGGCGAGAGCACCTGCCTTACAAGCAGGGGGTCGTAGGTTCGAATCCTACATAACCCACCATT
>JGI26259J51720_1000446_pt1 | contig 16431 bp, 16 predicted proteins | sample SaaInlV_100m_DNA_5_FD_51720 | JGI IMG/M metagenome (IMG submission 51720) | reverse complement strand
AAACTCGGCAATGCGATGAGAGTTTTTGGAATTAAAGCCTTTGAATATATCTCAGCAAGAGACCCTGAAGAGAGGGTTAATGTAGCATTATTTGATATTGAAGCCTTGGCCAGTAAAAAGCCAGTAGATACGACGCAGTGGTTTTGTGAAACGGACGGTGATCAAGTATTATTTCGATGTGATCATCACAATAAAGTATATCGCTACCCATATTCGTTTTTCCAAATTGATGGAAAAATCCCTCAGCCAGCAAATTAATTCTTAATAAAAAAATAGCAATACTTAGAGTTAAAAAGAACTAGTGAAATGGATGTGGTTTTTTTTGTATGTAGTGAAAATGTAGTTAAACTTTTGATACTTCTTCTAAGAAACGTTGCTACATAAGGGGTAATTTGGTGGAGGGACAGGGATTTGAACCCTGGAAGGGTATTAACCCTTGCTGGTTTTCAAGACCAGTGCATTCAGCCGCTCTGCCATCCCTCCAATGGGTGGTTATAATACCGTTTGTTGGTCCAATAGTAAATAGGATATTTATATAATTTAGCTTTGAAAACTCGTATTTTTTAAGTATAATTCCTTTCTTTTAGATTTTTGGTAAGTTAGTTATGGCAAAGATATGTCAGGTCACCGGTAAGCGCCCGATTAGTGGTAATAATGTATCACACGCGAACAACAGAACGCGTCGTCGTTTTTATCCAAATCTTCACACACACCGTTTTTGGGTGGAGAGTGAAAATCGTTTTGTAAAATTAAAGTTAACTGCAAAGGGTTTGCGTATTGTCGATAAGAAAGGCATTGATACCGTATTAGCAGAAATCCGCGCACGTGGCGAAAAGGTTTAGGAGTAAAGTATGAGAGAAAAGATTAAATTAGTATCATCAGCCAAAACGGGTCATTTTTATACAACAACTAAAAACAAACGCCTTCACCCAGAAAAGGTGGAAGTTAAAAAGTTTGACCCTGTTGTTAGAAAACATGTGATGTACAAAGAAACAAAAATTAAATAAGTTTCTTTAAAAAATTCCAATAAAAAGCCGCTATCTGAAATGAGCGGCTTTTTATTGTCCGCTAGTAAATATTACTCTTCAAGAATAGTATCAAGCGCAATGTGTCCAATCGCTTCTCGGTATTCTGATATCCGATCAAAGTTAAGGTATTGGTAAATATCAGTCGATATTGGTTTGATTGCTCGCATCGCATTTAAGTATTCATCAACGGTAGGAATGTGGCCTAATTTTGCTGAAATGGCTGCCACTTCGGCAGAAGATAAGTAAACGTTCGCACCATCGCCTAGGCGATTTGGAAAATTGCGCGTTGAGGTTGAGACTACGGTGGCATTATTATTAACACGAGCCTGATTGCCCATACAAAGCGAGCAACCTGGTATCTCAGTATGCTTAGTAATTGCATCAAAAACCTTGTAGATGCCTTCTTTCCTAAGTTGCGCCTCATCCATACGAGTAGGTGGCGCAACCCAAAGCTCAGTTGGTAATTTTGATTGGTCTTTTAATAACTGGGCAGTTGCTCTAAAGTGGCCGATATTAGTCATGCATGAGCCAATAAATACTTCATCAATAGCAGTATTGGCAACATCTGAAAGTAGTTTAACATCATCTGGATCATTAGGACAAGCTAGAATAGGCTCCTTGATTTCATCAAGGTTTATCTCGATTACCGCAGCGTATTCACAATTATCATCCGCCTTTAAAAGTTCAGGCGCGTCTAACCATTTTTGCATGGCTTGAATACGACGAGCGATGGTCTTCTTATCTTCGTAGCCCATCTCTATCATCGATGATAGTAGGGCAATGTTAGATTGTAAGTATTCCGACACTGGCTCTTTGTTGAGCTTGATTGTGCAGCCGTTAGCTGAGCGTTCAGCAGAGGCATCAGTAAGCTCAAAGGCTTGTTCTATCTTAAGATCTCCCAAGCCTTCGATTTCTAAGATACGACCCGAAAAGATATTTTTCTTGTTGGATTTTTCAACGGTCAATAACCCTTGCTGAATGGCGACGTATGGAATAGCATTCACCAGGTCGCGTAGTGTTATGCCCTCTTGCATGGCGCCACTAAATTTGACCAATACTGATTCTGGCATGTCAAGTGGTAAAACACCGATTGAAGCGCCAAAAGCTACCAAACCAGATCCAGCAGGAAAGCTAATACCAATTGGGAATCGTGTGTGCGAGTCACCACCTGTGCCAACCGTATCAGGCAGCAGCATGCGGTTTAACCACGAGTGAATAATACCATCGCCCGGTTTAAGCGCCACACCGCCACGGGATTGCATAAAATCAGGCAATGAATGCTGGAGCTCTAAATCAACTGGTTTTGGATAAGCGGCTGTATGACAAAAGCTTTGCATCACTAGATCGGCTGAAAAACCTAAACAGGCTAATTCCTTTAATTCATCACGAGTCATTGCACCAGTGGTGTCTTGTGAACCGACGGTGGTCATGCGCGGTTCGCAATACGTACCTGGACGAATGCCTTTAACACCGCAAGCTTTACCTACAATTTTTTGTGCTAAAGTATAGCCTACGCTACTATTGCTGGCATCTTGTGGGCGTAAGAAAACCTTACTCACTGGCAGCCCTAAATCTTGACGGGTTTTGTCTGTAAGGCCTCTGCCAATAATCAGTGGAATACGGCCGCCTGCACGCACTTCATCTGGCATGGTGGTTGGCGATAATTCAAAAGTAGAAATAGTCTCGCCACTGGCGTTAGTAATTTTCCCCTCGTATGGGTAGATGGTAATTTCATCACCCATGTTCATCTTGGTTACGTCACACTCAATAGGCAGTGCCCCTGAGTCTTCCGCTGTGTTAAAGAAGATTGGCGCAATGTTGCCACCTAGTACCACGCCACCACCACGCTTATTTGGCACATAATTAATGTCATTACCCATGTGCCACAGTACAGAGTTAATGGCTGATTTACGTGAAGACCCAGTACCCACAACATCACCAACAAAAGCAAGCGGCAAGCCTTTTTCTTTAAGTTGTGCAATGATTTCTAGCGGATCGTCCATTTTTTTAACCAACATTGATTGAGCATGCAGTGGAATATCGGGACGTGACCATGCCTCAGTTGCCGGCGATAAATCATCAGTATTAATCTCACCTTCTACGCGAAAGACGGTTAGTTTAATTTCTTTTGGTAATTCTTCTTTGGCTGTAAACCAATCAGCATCTGCCCAGCTATCAACGACCTGCTTAGCAAAAGTATTGTCAATTGATTTCTCCACAATCGTTTGATAGGCTTCATAAATTAATAATGTTTTTGATAGAGCATCACAAGCCACTTGTGCTGTCGTGCCAATTTCTAATAGCTCGATCAATGGTGATATGTTATAACCGCCCAACATGGTGCCCAATAAAAACGTTGCCTGTGCTTGGTCAATTGCATTGCAAGTCTGTTCACCTTTGGCAACACTAGCCAAAAAGCTGGCTTTGACATAGGCAGCCTCATCTACACCTGGGGGTACTCGATGGGTTAATAAATCTAGGTAAAATTTTTCATCATCGCCATTAATTAATTTTTCAACCACGGATTGAGTTTGTTCTGCATTTAATACCAGTGGTGGTAAATTATCTTTAGCGCGCTCTTCAATGTGAGCTAAATAGGCTGTTTTCATCTGCGTAAAAAGTGAATCATATAAAGCGTATAATTTTATCATTTATTTGATTTAACTTAACGCATTATGGAACTCAGTGCTTTAACCGCTATTTCCCCTGTCGATGGACGCTATTTTGATAAAACCAAGGTTTTAGGCTCAATTTTCAGTGAATTTGGCCTGATTAAATACCGTGTATTGATTGAGGTTAAGTGGCTACAAGCCATGGCGGATAATGATGGTATTACTGAGGTGACAGCATTTAGCACAGAAGCCTCTGAATTTTTAGCCAATATTGCCACTAATTTTTCTCTTGAAGATGCGCAAGCGGTTAAGGATATTGAGCGTACAACTAATCATGACGTTAAAGCAGTTGAATACTTTTTAAAAGACAAGATTAAGGACAATACTGAACTCAATGCCGTGAGTGAGTTTTTCCATTTTGCTTGTACCTCAGAAGACATTAACAACTTATCTCACGCACTCATGTTGATTGATGGTCGTGATGCGATACTTGCCGAGATGCAAAACGTATTGGCATTAATTGGTGCGCTTGCAAAAGACAATGCAAGCATTCCAATGTTGTCTCGTACTCATGGACAGACCGCTTCACCAACTACGGTAGGCAAGGAAATGGCCAATTTTGCGTATCGTTTAAAAAGGCAAATTGAGCACCTCAAAACCGTTAAGATTATGGGCAAGTTTAACGGCGCTGTGGGTAATTTTAATGCACACATTAGTGCTTATCCAGATCTCGACTGGCAAAGTATTTCGCAAGCATTCATTGAAGATTTAGGTGTGAATTACGCCATGTATACTGCGCAGATTGAAACTCATGACTACATGGCTGAGTATTTCCATTCAATCAATCGCTTTAATACCATTTTGATTGATTTTTGTCGTGATATTTGGGGCTATGTTTCACTTGGCTACTTCAAACAAAAAACCATTGCTGGAGAAGTAGGCTCATCAACCATGCCACACAAAGTAAATCCAATTGATTTTGAAAATGGCGAAGGAAACTTAGGCATTGCTAACGCTTTGAACACACATTTAGCCGATAAATTAGCTATTTCTCGCTGGCAAAGAGACCTATCGGATTCGACTGTATTAAGAAATCTTGGCGTGAGTTGCGCGCATTGTTTGGTAGCCTATGCGTCTATTGCCAAAGGCATTAGTAAACTAGAGACTAATGAAGCAAAGTTGTTAGAAGACCTAGACAGCTCGTGGGAAGTATTAGCCGAACCAATTCAAACGGTGATGCGTCGTTATGGTATTGAAAATCCATATGAAAAACTCAAAGCACTCACACGAGGTAATACCATTGATGCCCAAGTGCTAGCTGAGTTTGTAAAAGATCTTGATATGCCAAAAGAAGCAAAACAAGCCTTAGCTGAGCTAACTCCAATGACTTACACCGGCGATGCTGAGAAATTAGCACGCGATATTGAAAAACTGATATAATTTCGCGTCTTATACTTTTTCGGTATGAGTATTATTAATATAAAAGGAGCAAAAAACCCATGGTTAAAATTAGACTAGCCCGAGGTGGAGCCAAGAAAAAACCTTTTTATTCAATTGTAGCAACAGACTCTAGAAAACGTAGAGACAGTGGTTACATTGAGCGTATTGGATATTTTAATCCAGTGGCTCGCGGACAAGAAGTTAGGCTTACCATCGAAGAAGACAGATTAGATTACTGGACATCGAAAGGTGCACAAATCTCTGATCGTGTTAAGCAACTTGTTAAAGAGTTTAAAGACCCTTCAATTCGTGAAAAACGTGTTGCAGCACAAGGTGTTAGAGCAGCAGCAGTAGCAGCTAAATTAGCAGCACAAGTAAAAGCAAAAGCGGACGAAGAGGCCAAAGCAGCAGCTGAGGCGAAAGCAGCAGAAGAAGCTGAAGCTAAGGCAGCCGCCGAAGCGGAGGCCGCAAGTGCTGAAGAAGTTTCAGAAGAAGCACCGGTAGAAGATGCAAAACCTGAAGTCGCAGAGGAGTCAACAGAAGAGGAAAAGGCTGCTGAGTAATTCAGCACCTTCCATTTCTAACAACAAAAGGCTGTTGGTCGGTAAGATCAATGGCCTTTTTGGCATTCAGGGCTGGGTAAAAGTATTCTCACACACAAATCCTCGAAAAAACATCCTGTCTTATCAGCCGTGGCACATTGAGGTAAATGGTCAGTGGCAAACGCTTGATATTATTAAAGGTCGAGAACAGGGAAAAACTCTTGTTGCACAGATTAAAGATGTTCATGATATGGATCAGGCAAGAACTTTTATTGGCATTGACATCTATATTAATAAGTCACAATTGCCAAAACTCAATAAAGGTGAATATTATTGGGAAGACCTTATTGGTTTAAATGTTATTAACCAAGAAAAAATTGTACTGGGTAAAGTATCCAGTTTGGTTGATACCGGGTCAAACAGTGTGCTTGTGGTTAATGGTAAAAAAGAGCATTGGGTGCCATATATTGAACCATTTCTGATTTCAGTTGATATCGATAAACAGCAAATTGTGGTTGATTGGGACGATAATTTTTAATTAAATAAACACACTCATCATCAAGCTTTCTAGGTTAAGAACGCCTTGTCAATACCAATGTTTTCAAGAAAGTGTCTGACTTTAGTATTAGCACCAACAATGGTAATTTCTGCTGATTTTTCTGTGCAGATATTACACACTTCAGAAATTCCACGTGAAGTGGTATAGTCAATAATGGGGACGTTGGACAAGTCTAGGATTACTCTGTTGTAGTTGGTTTTTGTGGAAAAATCTCTGACAATTCCTTTTGCTGAACCAAAGCTCATTGGTCCGTTAAGTTGGTAAAACAGAGTATTTCCGGCACGAATTAATTCCTGATGGGCCTCATCAAGATGAGATGCCTCCTCAATGGTTTGAACGGATACGATGCTGGCCAATTGTACATCGGTCATTCTTTGTAAGAAAATTAAGCTGGCCATAACCAAACCAACGCCAACTGCTGCCATTAGATTATAAAGAACAGTAATTCCCAGAACCACAACCATAATCAGAGCGCCTGATTTTGGTGCAGAAACCAGACTTTTTAAATAGTCCCAGTCAATGATATCGGTGCCAACTTTAACCAGGATAGCGCCCAACACGGCTAGCGGAATTTCTTTGGCATATTGCGCACCACCTAAAACAATTGCTAGCAATAATACGGCGTGTAGAGCACCAGAGATCGGCGTTAGACCGCCAGCCTTAACGTTAGTCATGGTACGCATTGTGGCGCCCGCACCAGGTAAACCGCCAAATAAACCAGAAAAAGTATTACCAATGCCTTGACCAATCAGCTCACGGTCTGATTTGTGATGTGTACGAGTGATCTCATCAGAAACTAAAGAGGTTAAGAGTGAATCAATTGAGCCTAAAATTGCTAGCATCATGCCTGAGGCGATCATATCGACCACAATACTGGCTTCCCAAGAAGGCATTTGGAATGTTGGTAAACCTGTTGGAATGTCTCCTAGTATCATGTTGTTGAGTGGTTCTACATTGGACGAGAAGAATTCTGGAAAAAATAACAGGACTAACGTGCCAGTAATTAATGCAAACAGTGGAGACGGGATAAATTTCCCAATTTTTTTAGGTAATAGATAAACCACAACAATGGTAACGATGGCAATTGAGATAGCGCCTGTATTAATAAAATAATTTGGAACATCGCCAAGTTGAGAAAAAATCCCCAGTGTTGATCCCTTAATGTCGTAAAAACCCAATACTTGAGGGATTTGTAAAATAATAATAATCACGCCGATACCAGTCATGAAGCCAGAGGTAACAGGGTGAGGCATTAGGTTGATAAAGCGCCCTAGTTTTAACAAGCCAAAAGTAATTTGAAATAACCCACCCAAAACTACCGTGGTAAATGCAATGGTAAGACCAGCGCCAAGGGCTGCATCGTGAGTATAGACCAAGCCGGTTAACGGATCAATCTTGCCTTCAAAGAAAGTCACAAATTGAGTAACCACCAAAGCCATGACCACGGTCATAGGGCCAGTTGGGCCTGATACTTGTGCACCAGTACCACCAAACAATGCAGCAAAAAAACCAGTAATGATTGCGCCATAAAGGCCGGCAATTGCACCAGCACCAGAGGCAAGTCCCATGGCAATAGCAAAAGGCAGAGCAACGACGCCTGCCGTAATGCCACCCGTAATGTCGCCACGAATGTTGTTAAAGTGTAGGTTTTCAATGAGTTTCATGGATCTAATTCCTTGTGCTTGTATAAATTTATTAAAACGGATGTGTCTGAAAAGACAAGATCAGTATTATACAAAATGACACACATTAAATGTAGGAATTATTATATAATGCATCACTAATATATTTACTCAGTCTTCTCTGAGTGGAGCCTTGATAGCATTTGGCTATTTTTTTATACATAATTGGAAATACAAATGGATAAGATTGCAAAGTTCTTGCCTTTTTTAGCCTGGATTCATGAGATAAAAGATAAAAACGTATTAAAAGCGGATTTAGTCGCAGGCTTAACGTTGCATTGGTATTAGTGCCACAATCAATGGCTTACGCACAATTAGCAGGTCTTGCACCACAATACGGTTTGTACGCTTCATTTTTACCAGTGATGATTGCCGCCCTTATGGGCTCTTCAAGGCAGTTAGGTACGGGGCCAGTTGCTGTTGTATCTTTATTAACCGCAGCAGCAATTCCAACAATCATTCCAGATGGTGCAGATATGGTGACATATGCTGCTTACGCTTCATTATTAGCATTTTTGGTGGGTATATTCCAATTTGCATTAGGCGCGCTAAAACTTGGTTTTGTTATTAATTTCTTATCCCATCCTGTGGTAGTTGGTTTTACCAATGCAGCTGCAATTATTATTGGCACCTCGCAGTTGTCCAAGGTATTTGGCGTTGATAAAGGCGTAGGCGAGCATACTTATGAACAAGTTTGGGGCGTTTTAGCTAATGCTTCACAACATACACATGCATGGACCCTGTTTGCCGCAGTTGTTGCTTTTGCTATTATGATTGGTGTTAAGAAGTACGCACCAAAATTACCCGGTGTTTTATTGGCAGTAGTAGTGACCACTGTTATTTCTTGGGCAATGAGTTTTGGCATGCCAGTAGCAGATGGCGGTCTTGGTGGTGCAATTGTTGGTTCCATTCCTGAGGGGTTGCCTGCTTTAACCGTTCCAAATTTTGATTTTTCTATAATAAACCAAATGATTGTGACAGCAATTACGATTGGTTTGATTGGTTTTATGGAGGCTATTTCGATTGCGAAAGCCATGGCTGCACAAACCAAACAACGCCTTAATGCTGATCAAGAGCTAATGGGTCAAGGTTTGTCGAATGTTGTTTCAAGCTTTTTTCAAGGTTATGCAGTTTCAGGCTCATTTTCACGTTCGGCAGTGAATATCTCAGCAGGCGCAGTTACAGGTTTTTCGTCGGTAGTAACGGCGGTAATTGTCGGTATTACATTATTGTGGCTAACACCTTTGTTGTATCATTTGCCTCAAGCAACGTTAGCAGCCGTAATCATTATGGCAGTCATCAACCTTATTAAATTTAAGCCGATTTTACACGCATGGAAAGTGGAGAAACACGACGCTATTGTTGCTGTTACTGCATTTGTATTAACAATATTATTCGCACCACACTTGGAAAACGGCATTGTAATTGGTGTTATTCTATCATTAGGTTTGTTCTTGTTCCGCACCATGGAGCCAAGATTTACTGAGCTTTCAACCCATGACGGATCAACCATGTTTATGAATGCACTTGATAATGATTTGAATCGTTGTGAAGTAGTTGCCATTGTTAAGTACTCTGGTTCTCTCTATTTTGCGAATGCCGGTTATTTTGAAGATAGAATGCTGAAATTAATTGCCGATAAGCACCATTGTTTAAAGTACATTATTGTTGATATGGCCGGTATTAATCAAATTGATGCTAGTGGTGAAGAAATGCTCTCGGGTTTGCTGGACAGGTGTTCTGCTGCAGGTGTTGAAATTTTGTTTGCACGCATGGAAGGCATTGAAAAAGTTCTAATTCGCTCTGGATTTTCCGATAAGCATGGTAAAGATCGTTTCTATGAGCGCCGCACTGATGCATTACGTTATGCTTGGAAAGAATTAGGCGATGAAGAAGCGGCTTCTAAGAGCCCGTTAAAGCATTTAATTTCCTAAACTTAATTCGTCTTTTCTATTTTTAATTTATCGAATTCTGCGAATATTTCGGTCATATGGTTTATCTATATTCCCTTAATATTTGCAAAACCCTCCGCATAAAAAATAAAAATACTTGTAAATTAATTCTACATTAGAAGTTGTCGTAAAAAGCTTTTACAAAGTATAAGCCTTGTGGTTCAGCAGTAACCCCAGCTTGTTTTCTGTCTTTAGCATCCAAAACGGTTTTAACCCAAGCAGAGTCTTGCTCGCCTTTGCCAACCTTTATTAGTGTTCCTACGATGTTTCGTACCATGTGGTGCAAAAAAGCATTGGCTTTAATGTCCAGTAATATTCCATTGCCAGATTGGGTTAATCGAATAAACTCAACGGTTTTAATGGGTGATTTAGCCTGGCACAAGCTACCACGAAAACTCGAGAAATCATGTTCACCGATTAAGCATTCTGCTGCTTGATTCATCAACTTGATGTCCAATGTTCTTGACTCCCATAAGGTATAAGCATGTTTAACGGCGGAGCGCACCGGTGTGTTGTGAATCTTATAATGGTATTGACGAGCATGGGCATCAAAGCGAGCATGAAAATCATCATTGACTTGCTTAGCCCACTTAAAATTAACATCAAAAGGCAAGTTGACGTTACCACCCAAAACCCAAGCCTTATCTTCACGCTTGGCTGTGGTTTCAAAATGAATAACTTGTTCCAGTGCATGCACACCGGCATCAGTTCTACCCGAGCAAAAAACCCGAACAGGATGATCTGCCACACTTGATAACGCTTGTTCAACCACCTGTTGAACCGTTCGAATGCCCGATTTCTGCAATTGCCAGCCGTGGAAGTTTGTGCCTAAGTACTCAACACCGAGTGCTAATTTCATAAATCATTTAAGTGTAAAATTAATTCAGTTATTTTATCAAAAATTATCACATGGCTGGTTATTCCACTTTAGCTAAATTATTACCCGACAACGTTGAATGTTTTGTACTGGATTCAACGCCAAGTACGAATGATTATTTAGCGGATCAGCCCTTTTCTAATAACACTAAAGTCTGCATTGCACGAGAGCAGACTTGTGGGAAAGGACAGTACAATCGTCAATGGTTGAGCAAAAAGAACAGCAGTGTACTTTTGTCAATTCGTCGTAATTTTTCTGTCAATACGTTGTTAAACGGTCTAAGCTTAGTGGTTGGTTTAGCGGTGATTGAAGTGCTAACAAAAAAATATGGGATTAATCAATTAAAATTAAAATGGCCAAACGACGTGTATTTTCAAACACAAAAACTTGCAGGGATATTGCTTGAGAGCAGTGTGCAAAATAACACCCAATCGGTTGTTATTGGTCTTGGCCTTAATAACGACTTAGGTGAAAATTTTGTTTGTGAAACGCCATGGATCGACTTAAATCAAATTTTGCAAAGTACGCCAAATCTTGAGCAACTTAGTGCCAAATTGATTAATAAAATTATTGATTATTGCGGTGTGTTTGAATTACAAGGGCTTGATGCTTTTCAATCCAAGTGGCGTGAATACGATTACCTATCGGGAAAACCACTTGAACTTAATTATCAAAATGAGAAAATAACAGGAGTTGCTAACGGAATTAATGATGAAGGCGCATTGTTAATCGAATCGGATAAGGGTGTGATTGAGGCGTACAGCTCTGAACAAATTCACCTAATTTAGGGTAAGATTAAAACACTCAAATTAATGCTCAATCTATTAAAATCCTACTCATGAAAGTCTTGTACTCCTTGGAAGTTAAAAACATTCGAAAGAAATACGCTCAACGTGAGGTAGTGAGCGATGTTTCTTTTGAGGTAAAAAGTGGTGAAATTGTTGGTCTTTTAGGTCCCAATGGTGCAGGAAAAACCACCTGTTTTTACATCGCTTGTGGTCTGGTGAGTGCCGATAAAGGCGAAGTATTTATCGATCATCGTAAGGTGGGCAAATTGCCCATGCATAAGCGTGCTCATCTGGGTTTGGGTTATTTGCCACAAGAACCTTCGATTTTTCGTAAGCTTTCGGTTGAAGATAATATTATGGCGGTTTTGCAAGTTAATAAAGATCTTGAAAAAAAACAAAGAAAACACCGGTTAGAAGAATTGCTTGCAGAATTTCACATTGAGCACATTCGCCATATTGATGGTTTAAGTCTTTCGGGTGGAGAGAGAAGGCGAGTAGAGATTGCCAGAGCGTTGGCTATGGATCCAAAGTTTGTACTATTGGATGAGCCTTTTGCGGGTGTAGACCCAATTTCAGTGGGCGACATCCAACAAATTATTTATCATTTAAAAGACAGGGGAATCGGCGTCTTGATTACTGACCACAATTATCGAGAAATGCTAGATACTTGCGATCATTCTTATGTATTACACGGCGGGAAGATTATTGCCCAAGGTAATAAGCAAGAAATCTTATCAAACGAGGAAGTCAAGAAGGTCTATTTAGGCGAATCAAAAAGTGAGGATTAGGCCGTTTATTACGCTGGGCATTGAAAGCTCTTGTGATGAAACCGGCATTGGTCTTTATTCATCTGAGCAAGGCTTAATTGCCCATCAATTATTTTCTCAGGTCGAGATGCACGCACAATATGGTGGTGTGGTGCCAGAGCTTGCTTCAAGGGATCATATTCAAAGAGCCATTCCTTTGATTAAAGCGGTATTGTCTGATGCTAATCTTAAACTTAGTAACATTAGTGGTGTTGCTTATACAGCTGGACCAGGGCTGGCAGGCGCATTATTGGTGGGCTCATCCATTGCTAAAAGCCTAGCTTGGAGTTTAAGAATTCCTGCCATAGCAGTGCATCATATGGAGGGGCATTTATTGGCACCTCTGCTGGAAGAATTCCGTCCTAAATTTCCTTTTGTGGCACTTTTAGTTTCTGGAGGACACACAATGTTAGTTGATGTTAAGAGTATTGGCGAATATAAAATTTTAGGCGAGTCATTGGATGATGCAGTGGGTGAAGCTTTTGATAAGACGGCTAAAATCTTAGGTTTGGGTTATCCGGGTGGCCCCGCTTTAGCTGCTTTAGCTGAGCAAGGTGATGAAACAAGGTTTAAATTCCCAAGGCCAATGACCGACCGACCAGGGCTGGATTTTAGTTTTAGCGGATTAAAAACATTTGCTCGTAATACTTTCGCTAAATACCCCAATGAAAAAGCTAATATTGCTAAAGCCTTTGAAGTGGCTAGCACACAAACACTGATGATTAAATGTCGAAGGGCAATAGAGAAAACGCATTATTCTACTTTGGTGGTCGCAGGTGGCGTCAGTGCCAATCAATCACTACGCCAAGTTTTAAACCAAATGGGTAAAAAATTAGACGTAGAAGTTTTTTATCCTGGTCAAGAATTTTGTACGGATAATGGCGCTATGATTGCCTTAGCAGGCCATCTAAGATTAACCAAAGGGCAATCATCTGTAGGCAATGAGATCATCATTAAACCAAGGTGGAGCCTGGAGGAATTAGAAGCCGTATGAGTCAATTAGCCAAAATTTTTACTCGTGCCTCAACAGGCATGGATGCACCACTGGTCACCATTGAAGTCCATATTTCTGGTGGCTTGCCGAGTTTTACCATTGTGGGTTTGCCAGAAGGTGCAGTTAAGGAAAGTAAGGACAGAGTTCGCAGTGCGTTAATGAACTCAAATTTTAAGTTCCCTAAAGGCCGTATCACTGTTAGTTTAGCACCGGCTAATTTACCTAAAAGTGGTGGTCGTTATGATTTACCCATCGCTTTAGGTTTACTTGTCGCGTCTAAACAATTAAAGCCTCAAGTTAACATTGCCGATCTTGAATTTTTTGGTGAGCTTGGGTTGGATGGTTTATTACGAACAACAGAAGGCTTGTTGCCGGCGATTGTGAAGGCTAGTGAGCAAGGGCATGCCATTGTCATTCCAAAAAACAATATGGACCAATGTGCTTTGGTTGATGGTGCAGTTATTCATCCATGCGAACATTTATTAGAGGTGTGTGCTTTTTTACAAGGTGCAGTAGAAGTTAAAGCTTCTGAGATGAATGCTCATCAAGCTGCAATATACAGCAAAGATTTTTCTCAGGTTAAAGGGCAATACCATGCCAAACGAGCGTTAGAAATTGCTGCTGCTGGCGGGCATAATATCTTATTAATGTGACCCATTAAATTATTGATATATAATACTCTTTATGATTAAAGGTTATTCATATATCAGAATGAGTACAGACATCCAGCTAAAGGGTGATTCTCTTAGACGTCAAATGGAAATGTCTAAGAAATATTGTGAAGATAACAATATTGAACTTGTTGAATCTATCCAAGATATTGGTGTTTCTGGTTTTAGAGGTAAGAATACATCTGAAGGTTCTTTAGGTAAGTTTTTAGAATTGGTTAAGAATGGTAAGATTGATAAAGGGTCTTGTTTAGTAATTGAATCATTGGACCGTTTATCAAGAGACAAGGTTCTACTAGCATTTAGTGTCTTTACTGATATTTTAAGTAATGATATTAATATTGTTACTCTTCAAGATAATCAGGTTTATACCAGTGAAACTGTTAATGACAACCCGGGTCAACTATTTCTATCTTTGGGGGTAATGTTAAGATCACACGATGAGTCTAAAACTAAATCAAATAGACTAAGTTCAGTGTGGAAACATAAAAGAGATAGTTATAACGGAACAATATTGACATCAAGGTGTCCATCATGGATGAAACCTAAAAAAGATAAAAGTGGTTTTGATTTAATTGAGACCCACTCTAATACTATTAAAAAAATATTTCAATGGTCAATCAATGGTGATGGTAGTTTAGTTATTACTCGAAGATTGAACGATACAGGAGTACCATCAATTGGTAAGTCTAAACAGTGGAATAAATCCTATATTATTAAAATACTTAATAATAGATCGGTATTAGGTGAGTATCAACCTAATATACATGTTGATGGTAATAGAGAACCTGTTGGTAAACCTATTATGGATTATTATCCTAGAGTGATATCTGAGGTTGACTTTATCAAAGTACAAAATGGTATCAAAAGAAGAACTAATAACGGTGGTAGAAAGGGTAAGAGGTTTAGTAACCTTTTTACTGGTATTGTCTACTGTGATAATTGTGGTTCGAAATTAAATTATTTTGACAAAGGTAAAAAAACAAAAACACATTTATGGTGTATTAACAACCATCACCATAAAGGGTGTGAATCCAAACCATGGAATTACCAACATTTAGAAGATTATTTATTATCTTCGTTGAGTGAAGTAAATTTACGAGAGTTGGTCGATTCTGATTTCACATTAAAAAACGAAGAATTGAAGGATAAGATTGTTCTGTTAAAGGATGATATTAAAAAACAAGAACAAAGGTTGGAAGATAATACAACTTCATGGTTTGACTCTGAACCAGACATACAAAAAATACTTGAACCAAAACTCAAACAAATGAGTGTTGATATAAAAGATAAACATGGTGAGTTGGAAATTCTTAAAAGAAAATATGAAGAAGTTACTATGGTTGAATTAGAGAAATCAAAAAGTCAATTGGTTGATTTCAAAAACAAATTAAATTCTTTCAAATCAGATGATGAAATATATCGTTTTAGGTCACTGGTATCCAATTCAATAAAAAATATTGTTTCAAGGTTTTATGTTGATACGAGTATGACTGTGAATCCCTGGGAATATGATGATTTAGATGTTGATTTCTTAAAAATTTTAAAAAGAAAGAGATACACCACAAGAGAGAAAGTTGAAAATTACTTGAATACAGATCAAGGTCAAAGAACCTTTGTTGAGTTTGAAAGAATAATCAAAGTTATTTTTCGAAGTGGTAAAGTTGGTTGGTTAAAACCTTCAAAGGATATTAACATGAGATTTAATAAACTTAATTTTTAAAAATGAAATACACATTAATACTATTATTTTTTGTAATCACAAACTCTCTGGGTCTTGGTACTTTTAAAAATGGTTTGTTAATCGATCAAAATACCAACCAACCTTATACAGGTACTCTTGAAATTCTTAATAATGATTGGGGTAATGACTCAATTGAATTCTCAAGACAATACTACAAGGGAATTATTAATGGTATTGAAAAGTCATATTACAAGTCTGGAGTATTGAAATCTGTTGGTAAGTTTAACGAAGGTCTTTTGGATGGTAGTGTTACTGGTTATTACGAGAATGGTTCTGTTAGGGTAGTTGGTCATTTTTATGATGGTGTTAAAGACGGTAGTGTTTTGTATCTATATCCGGATGGTTCTAGACAGGTTGAAATGTATTACGATAAAGGGAATTTACAAGGTGTTGTGAAAACTTGGTATGAGAATGGTAATTTAATGAAAGAAGAACCTTATGAAAAAGGATTACTTCATGGTCACTTAAAGACTTATTATGAAAGTGGTGGTGTATTTGAGACCGTTAAATACGATTTTGGGTCACCTAAGATAATGATTCGGTACAGAGAGGATGGAACAATGTTTGATCAGAAAGGTTTTATTAATCATGATTTAGTTAAAGAAATCATAATCTAAACCAGATCCACTAACTTCCTTTGACAATCTGTATCAACCTCAATATACCGTTGAGTAGTTTGTAAATTCTTATGACCTACAAGTGATTGAACATCTCTTAACGATCCACCAACTAAACTAAT
>JGI26259J51720_1000428_pt1 | contig 16960 bp, 14 predicted proteins | sample SaaInlV_100m_DNA_5_FD_51720 | JGI IMG/M metagenome (IMG submission 51720) | reverse complement strand
GATCAGGTCGAAACTCTGTTTTTTGGCGAGCTCCAGTGCAACATCTCCATCATCGGCCTCCAGCAGCTCATGTTCGCTATTTTTTAGTGTGAACTGCACCACTGAAGTTTCCTGAAAATTTCACACGCTTTTAATGTTTCGTAGTGGCGAACATTAGACATAAGTAAATCTTATGCTTGAGCAGTATTTGCTTATCAAAAAAAGCCAATTTTCGTGCCAATCACTCTTAAAAAATAGTGCGCAATCAAAAATATATCTTTAAAATCAACAAGATAATAGATGAATAGAGGTTGTCCCAATGTTATAATTCATGTTCTAAAGGCATGATTTATAAAGAAAAGGAGCCTCTATTCAATGTTCATTCTACGCGATATCCTCACCCCGCTCCAGCAAGATTTTTCTGATACTGCACAAGGTAAAAAACGATCTATCTGGTTCNCCTATACGCTTCTGGCTGTGGTGGTTCCATTTACCTCATCAATGACCTCTAATCTGCTTCGCTCTCTGGAGGTGCTGTTTGGGATCAAGATCCCATTCCAGCGGTTTTATGCCTTTATGGGTAGCTCAACCCTTCCATGGGCCAAGTTATGGTCTACCCTATGGGGAATGATTCCAGACCCTGCTACGGAGGGTCGAATCATNGTGGCGATTGATGATTCGATTAATCCGAAAACAGGGAAGAAGATTTTTGGTTGTGGGAATTTCCATAACCATGCCGCGAAGAAGGGAGAGTCCAGTTATCCATGGTCCCAGTGCATTCTTGTTGTGGGGTTACTGAAACAAGTCAAAGGACGCTGGGCCTGTCTGCCGCTCTCTTTCCGCTTCTATATGATGCAGAAGGATATTGAGGGAAGCAAAGAGCTCAATCACAAGAAGACCCCCAATACACTCTTCCGTGATAAGCGGGTTACTTTTGAGACCAAGATGAAACAGGCAGCAACGATGCTTGAGAAGATCTATGANCATTTTCAAAAGCCCGTCTTGGCAGTGGCCGATAGTTGGTTTGGAAATAATGGCCTCTGGTCTTTGCTGGAGCAGGTCAAGGGTGGAGAGTTTGATCTACTCTCCCGGTTGCGTAGTAATGCAGTCCTGCATGACCTGTTATCCGTTCCGGTAGCTGGAGCGAAGAGAGGGCGTGGTCGCCCCAGAAAATATGGGGAACGGCTGGGGAATGTGGAGGAGTGCGCAACAACGCTAAGAGGTCTAAGCTCTTGCCACTCTGTTTACCTCTATGGGAAACAAAGGAAGGTGGAGGCCTACTCCCTGCTGGTGATGATCAAAACCTTGCGCCGCAAGGTTCGGGTGGTCTGGGTCTGGCGTAAAACCCAGTATGTGGCGCTGTTCACAACCGATCTTTCGCTGAGTGTCGAACAGATCATTGAGTATTACGGTGCACGCTGGAAAATTGAATCAGGATTCAAGGAGCTCAAGCAGGAGATTGGTAGCTCAAAGAGCCAGACCAGAGATGCTCAGGCAGTGACGAATCATCTGCACTTCTGTACGATGGCTACAACACTGATTTGGATTTATGCAGATCAATTGCAACATGCGCCAGATCGAAAGTATAAAATCAGAGGAAGAGCCAGTTTTGCCTTTTCAGATGTGAGACGAGTCATCGCAGATGCGGCACTGAACCCTGATTTTCAGGCGATTTGCCCTAAGCCTACCAATACGGCGCAAAATTCTTTTGTTCGAATGCTACTACGTATGGTGGCTTGATGGGATTCAGGTTCGAGAGTGTGAATTCTTAGGAAACTTCAGTCTTCCTGTTGTTGATGTAGAGTAAATCCAAGCCCCGCCTCTTTTGTCTTAAATAAGAAAAGATCTTCAACACGCTTCAGCATCTTTTTCAGATCATATGCACCCTCTTCAATGGTAAATTTACCGGAATCAATCTTTGAGGCATCCAGAATGTCATTGACTAAAACTAACTGCATCTCTCCAGCACTTTTGATAGATCCAAGTACACCCAAAGCATCCGGCTCCATACAGTTAGCGCTTCCACAGGCTCCTCCACCCAATAGGTACTCACTATTTCCAATGATGGCTGTGAGTGGAGTGCGTAACTCATGACTCATTGAGGCAAGAAAATCATCTTTTGCCTTGTTAGCCAGATCAACCCGCTCTTTATATTCGACTAGGGTAACCGCCAGTGTATTTACCTCTGTAATGGAGCCTAAACGAAAATCTAGCGGCCCCTCTGTTGCCGCTGCTCGGTTAAGGCGAATCAGTGGTCGAGTAATAACACTACTCAGGCGGGCAATCACAATGGCCAACAGAATCAATACGGCGCAAGAGAAGTAGATAATGCTCTGCTGTAGGTCTGCTATTGGAACCATAATCTCCTCTTCATCCTGTTTGATGACCATTCCCCAGTTGAATTCTGGGAATGATTTCCAAATTGCAAAAACAGGTTGGCAACTGTTATCTAGCTGCCAACCAATTCCATCCTCCCCCCGTAATGCACGGGGCATAGGAAAGAGGTCTTTGCGGTCAGTCTTCAACTGGTCACACTCACTCGCTGAGGTTCGCCCCAAGCTATTTCTGAAGCGGCTAATAAACACCGGGTCGACAGATGCATCTCCTCTTGGCAGCTCCCCCAATACCACTTCGCCGGTATTTCCTAAACCAATAAAGATCTCTATCAGTTCCCGTAACTTTTCAATAGAGATGGAGCGAACCAGAAAGGCGATCGGCTGCTCGGGGGAAAATTCAGTAAAGACCGGAGCACCCACTAGAATAGTAGATTGTTGAGTCAGCTCAATCCTGCCAAAGGAAGAGAAGTGAATTTTATTGTCCACCGAGATCTGCTCTAACAGCATAGTGAAGATGGTTCTGCCGTAAAAACCCTCTGCACTGAGATCACTACCGATCTCATGCTCCATGGGGCGGTAAGAGTAGACCAGTTCATAATTGGCATTTACCAAAAACAGATCTTCAATCTCCTCCATCTCAGTCGACAGACTGTGCTGCTCTCTGAAGTTGTTTCTCAACATCTCGGTCGTTTCAGAGTCCATGTCCTGCTGATGCTGCTGAAGCAGATCCAAGACTGTTTTATTGAGGTAGTCATTGGTGCTGAGTCGCTCAGCCCAGAGACGCTGGTGTTCCATAAAATCATAGATACGGTCAATTCGTGTCTCTGCATGGTAATTGAGTGAATCTGTGACTGTATTAACCAGCAAGCGCTCAGCAAAGAAGTAGACCCCGCCCGCGATCATCAATACCGATAGCAGCAAGGCTGCCAAGTTACCACGTAACTGGTGATACAGTAATGAATGTGCCATTCCACAACCTCCTTCCTAGAAACGTAAAGAGGTAAATCAACCGATAGACACTCTTCTCCCAATGTCTATCAAATACTCCCTCCCAAGATTCTTCGACTATACCTGCAGTTTTAGATAAATATCACTTAAAGCATAAGATGTTTCATAAAAATAGATTCAAATGATCTGCAAGGTGAATGAATGTGGGACAGTCTCTTGGGTAAGTGTCAACGCATTGCCGCTTGGCATCTTCTAATATTTTTACCTGTCATTAAGTTGGCACTCTAGTTGCATTATTTAACTCAGAAGCCGTTACAACCCTTTGCTGAGATGACTGGAGAAGAATCATGGGATATGCACTACAACAAAACGATTTGAGCTTGGTACATTCAAGCAGTCAAGTGCCACTGCAGCCTGTTTCAGAGATTGAACAGCATATTAAAAAGCATGTTTTGAATGATAAATTTATTGAGTTGGAACTGTCACAAGAGCTGCAGACTAAGCTTGATATTCACTCCATAATCAAGCACTTCTCAGGAACTATTAGCCGTTTCATCAAGCATAGCGGCGTTCAGATCAGCACCATTGACTCTAATATGGTTGCCATTGCAGGCTCTACTGCAGTACATCATGAGCATGTTGATCTGATTCTTGATGGTGAAAAATTTGGGGTGGTTACCCTTATGACCCGGCAATCATTGAACGACTGGGCGGCAATCTTTTTCCGCTATCTGGCGCGCTACTTGGTCTACCCTATCAAGAATGCGCTGCTGATCCAGACACTCAAGGCACAGACAGTAACCGACCCACTGACACAGGCATTCAACCGTACTGCACTGGACCATGATCTACAGCATGAGATCTCCTATTCCAGCCGTTACCAAACACCACTGACTGTTGCGATGATTGATATCGACCACTTTAAGCGGGTCAATGACCAGTATGGACATACCACGGGAGACCGTGTGTTGGTCGAGGTGGCTGACCAGATTCGTGCACAGATTCGCAAAACGGATAGCCTGTATCGCTATGGTGGTGAAGAGTTCACCTTGATCCTGCGGGATACCCCTCTGGAAGATGCGATTAGTAAGGTTGAATCTATTCTCAGCCACTGTAGCCAGCATCGCTGCCCTGAGATTGATCCAGATCTACACATTACCTTGAGTGCAGGTGTAACCACTTGGGCGGGGCGTGGAGATCATGGCAAGCAGATGATTGAACGTGCCGATGAAGCACTCTACTGCTCCAAAGAGTATGGTCGTGATCAGGCAACTGTTGCCGCCGTATAGGAGCTCTTCAACAGGCAGGTATTTTAGATATTATTTTTTTTTGCCGAAGGGGTGGTTGGGGTCAGCCAGTTTTTTTGCCACTACAGAGAGGATCATGTTCTCAATGACCATGTTACGCACTGGCTTTCTGAGAAAGGCATTCACATAACCACGTGCCTCCTCTAGGTCAGCCTCAGACTCTGCGGTGATCATTAAGATCAGCAGGTCTTTGTAGCGTTTGCTTTCACGGACTTTTTTTGCAAAAGTGAGTCCATCCATCACCGGCATACTCCAGTCGGCCAATACCAAGTCAGGTTTGATAGAGTTAAGTGCAGTAAAGGCCTTTAAGCCATTGGTAGCGGCATGAATATTCTCTCGGGGAATGCCCAGTTCCATCAAAATCATCCGATAGCTGTCAATGTTCATTGGCATGTCATCAACGACGAGCAGAGTCATTCTAGAGAGTAGAGGCTTCAGCTTCTCCTTCAAAAGGTCATAATTTATTGTTGCGGCTTGTTCGCTCATATTCTTAGAAGTATTACGTAAAAATTACATAGTTCAGTATAAGGATGTTCTTAATTATCTAACAAGTACTCATGAATCACAATCTACTCTTGGCAGCGTTACCAAAAATATTACGCTATTTTCATGGTTGCGGGCGGAGATAGAGCCGTTTGATTGGCGTAAAATTTGCCGCACATCGTAGAGGCCAACGCCATTGCCACTTTTTTTCTTGGAAAAGCCCTGCTCAAAAATTGACTCTAGGTGCTTCTCGGGAATGGTTGCCCCTTGGTTGCTGACCTCAATCTGGATCTCATTTTTGTTATGGGTCACCTGTAGCCCAATCAGTGCTTTGTCCTGAATCTCCATTAATAGCTCAATATCCTCAGGCTTCCCACTGGAAAGCAGCTCACTCATATACTGATCGACCGCATCGGCGGCATTGTTGAGCAAATTTTGTAGTAGGGTTTGGCAGTCAATCGGGGTCATGCTGATGCAGAGATCGCTACCATGTACCATCTGTAGCGCAACCTGTTTCCCCTTGCCTAGGGTAGAGATGGAGAAGAGAGAGAGCGTCTCCTCAATTTTTTGTTGGATAGAGAGTGTGGCCTGTTGGTTGGCGCTCTCTTTCGCATTACCCAGTGCCAGCTGCAACATGGTGTGAATCATCCATACCTGCTCTTGGATCAGTTGTACCCGGTCATCACTGAGTAACTCCCCTAACTCACCAGAACGGTCTTGAATTTTAGCAATACGTTCGGCCATTCCATTGAGGTAGCTGACCGAGTTTTTCATGGTGTGGGCAGTAGAGCGGAAGGTGTCAAACAGCTGCTTTTGTTGCCGCACCAAGGTCTCTTTTTCTGTGAGCTGTTGAACTCGGTCTGTCATATCAATGGAGAATTCCAGCAGTTGATGTACCACACCCTGCTCATTATGGAGTGGAATGCTGTGCAGCTCATAACGGCGAAGCTCACCGGAGGGGGCAATATGTGAGTGCTCAACCACAACAGGTTCACCGTTCTCGCGAATGGACTGTAATGGACAGCCTCCCTGAGCATCACTACAGGGGGTATCCCGGTGGTAGAGCTGTTGATAACAGGTAGTGGATTGGTGGTTAGATTGAATTCCTCCCCCGTTCATCAATACCTGATGGGTTTCAATATCAATCACAATGACCGGAACGGGTAAGGTGTCAAATAGCTTGTTAAGCCAGAGTTGATAGGCCAGATTATTATTCAACTCTTTCTGTAGTTGCTGATTTCGGTTCCACCCCATGCTGGCGTTATAGGCCATATGTTCCACTTCCGCAGGGTTGATTGGTTTGCGCATAAAGTAGAGGTGACCAAAGACATAACCACGGAAATGGGTGGGGTTATAATCTGAATGGGCTGAAGAGATCACAATGTGGACCTCGGTATCAACCTCACGGATTTTGGTTGCAGTCTCCAGTCCGTCGATTCCGGGGGGCATCATAATATCGAGAAAAACCACCGCAAAAGGGCGACCCTGCTCAAAAGCTGTACGCACCAGCTCAACCCCCTCCTCCCCTTGAGTTGCGGTTGTCAACTCAAAAGAGAAGCCATCATCAATCATCTCCATTCCAGTCAGGTCTGAAAACTCTGCTGCAATATCATCATTGCTGCTGAAGGTAGCCCGGTAGAGTTGCAAAATACCGGGGTCATCATCAATCACCAGAATGCGTCGATTGAGGGTGTTTCCACTCAGTAGGTTTTTTTCAAAGCCGGGGTTGGTCATGATGGAGGTTATGGAGATGCCTTAAAGTTAATAGAGCCGAATAGTACTATTGCAGGGCAAAATCAGTCAACAAAACATCAAGAAAGCGCTTATTTTTTACGTTGTTTCATCGGCAGATAATCACGCTCTTCTACTCCGGTATAACATTGGCGAGGGCGACCAATTTTGGAGTGACCATCGCCAAACATCTCATTCCACTGTGAGACCCAGCCTACGGTTCTTGCCATCGCAAAGATCACGGTGAACATGTTCAATGGAATACCAATAGAGAGCATGATGATCCCTGAGTAGAAGTCAACATTGGGGTAGAGTTTGCGCTGCTTGAAGTACTCATCTTCCAGGGCAACCTGCTCCAGCCTCAGTGCCAACTCCAGCAGCTCCTGGGTCTCTTTGGTGGTTTTACAGCCTTCAACAACTTCATGACAAAGTTTTCGTAAGATCTTGGCTCTGGGATCATAATTCTTGTAAATTCGATGTCCAAAACCCATCAGTCGGAAGCGATCTTTTCTGTCTTTGGCTCGCTCGATATAGTGCTCTAAGGGTTGATCTGAGGCACGAATCTCCTCCAGCATGCGGATGACCGCCTCATTGGCGCCACCATGTGCAGGCCCCCAGAGGGAACCAATTCCAGCAGCAATAGAGGCAAAGGGGTTGGCCTCAGAGCTACCCGCTAGGCGCACTGTAGAGGTGGATGCATTCTGTTCATGGTCGGCATGGGAGATCATAATGACCTCCAGTGCACGCACAGCCAATGGATTTGGGGTGTAATCATTGGTGGGTAAAGAGAACATCATATGTAAGAAATTCTCCACATAGTTGTAATCTCCGCGTGGATAGGTGAAGGGCAGGCCGTTGGCGTAGCGATAACTCCAGGCAGCGATGGTCGCCATTTTGGCTACCAGCAGCTTGGCTGAGTGCTTGCGGTTTTGTGGGTCATGAATATCTTGAAAATCGTGATAGAAGGCGGAGAGTGCACCGACTACGCCAACCATAATTGCCATTGGATGTGCATTGGGGCGAAACCCCTCGAAGAAGCGTTTCATCTCCTCCTGCAGCAGACTCTCTTGAAGTACCTCACTGGAGAACTGGTCCAGTTCAGCCTTGGAGGGCAGGTGACCACAGAGCAAGAGAAAACAGGTCTCAATAAAAGAGCTCTGCTCAACCAGCTGCTCAATAGGGTATCCGCGATAGAGCAGCTCTCCCTTTGCTCCATCTAGGTAGGTGATGGTGCTGGAGCAACTTGCGGTTGCAGTAAAGCCGGGGTCATAGGTCAGCAGCCCAAGCTCACGAAATAGTGGCTGAATATCGATTAGACGAGCACCTAAAGTGGGTTCAATTGTCTCTAGGTCAATCGACTTTCCTGTGGCGTGATCTGTAATGGTTACGCGATTTGACATCGAATGGCTCTCCTCAGTCATTGTCTATGAATCGTTTTGTGTCTCTTTTCATACTTTTGTCCCCTTCTCCTTGTAGGAGAGAATGGGGTTAGGCTGTTATTTTTTAAATAGCCAACTATTATAGTCAAGATTTACTGTAAAATATACGTCTCAGCAATCTGTTTTTATTAATAGAATCTATTGGAGTAGTAGAAAATGACGCCGGAAGATGCGCGTAACTATCTGAATCAGCAACTTGACCTATCCAGTGGCTACAGTAGAAATGCGATCCGCATGCTGCTCTCTGAGGTGCTGCGTATTCACGGTAAGCCTGCTGCAGAACAGCTTATTCAAGAGTTTGATCTGGAGAGCCGATTTCAGATCAGTGTCGATTCGCTCCTTCGCTTTTAATGCAAAACTTCACTTCTTCCAGATTGCTAATTATCTATGATGAGCAGCTGACTGAAAGTGATTTTGACCACTCCGGTGCGGTTGCTGCATAGCTTTCAAATTGAGGCTGATCATCATAGGGATTGTGTAACAGTTCCAGTAAGCGTTCAATCTCACGGTAGTCCCCCGCTTCTGCCTGCTCAATGGCTTGCTGTGCCAGATAATTTCGCAAGATATATTTGGGGTTTACCTGTCTCATAGCGTGAGCACGCTCTTCTGTTGTAGTGGCCTCTGACTGTAGGCGTTGGTGATACGCGGATAACCATGTGGTTAGCCCTGCCTGATTCCCAATCTCTTGTTGTAGCTGACTCTTATTGCTGTCGCTTAGAGCGCGAAAGGAGCGGGTGTAGTCTGCTTGACTCGACTCTAATAACTGCAGCCACTGTAGTTGCAGAGTTTGGTCTCCCTCACGAAAGCTCAGCCCCAGTTTGGCGGAGAGTCCGTGGTCGTAGGCTGCTTGGTATTGTGTTTGAAAGTTTTGAAGCTCTTCACGTAGCAGTTCAGCCCCCGCCTCGGGCTCCTCTTCAAGTAGGGGGAGCAGTGCCTGAGCCAAACAGCGCATATTCCACTGTGCAATCTCGGGTTGCTGGTTAAAGGCGTAACGGCCGCTATGGTCGGAGTGGTTACAGATAAAGCCGGGTTCATAGTGGTCTAAAAAACCATAGGGGCCGTAGTCGATGGTGAACCCTAGAATAGACATGTTGTCGCTGTTCATCACACCATGAGCAAAACCGACCAGTTGCCACTGCGCTATCAGTTGAGCTGTACGTGTGACCACTATTTTGAACAGCTCCAGCGCTTGCTGTGTGTGGGCGACTTGATTGAGTTGTGGAAAGTGAAATTTTACTAGATGATTAAGTAGCTGCTGTAGTGGCTCATACTCCTGTCGGTAGTAGAAGTACTCAAAGGTGCCAAAACGGATATGGTTAGGTGCCGTGCGTAGCAGTGTTGCTCCATACTCAATTGACTCCCGATGCACCTCCTCTTCGCTGCCTACCATACAGAGTGCCCGGGTGGTGGGAATCCCTAGGTGGTGCATCGCCTCACTGCAGAGGTACTCTCGAATGGTAGAGCGTAGTACGGCGCGTCCATCCCCCGATCTGGAATAGGGGGTGCGTCCTCCCCCTTTGAGATGAAGATCCCAGTGCTCCCCGACTCCATTTTTCCACTCTCCCAGCAGGATGGAGCGCCCATCCCCCAACTGAGGTACATAGTGACCAAACTGATGTCCGGCATAGGCTGTCGCAATCGGCGGGGTCTTGGATAATGGCTTCATTGCGCCAAAATAGTCAGCCGCTTTTTCTGCTGTTAATGTGTCCCCCAGCCCCATCTCTTCAGCCAAGCTGTGGTTCCAAGAGATCAGAAAGGGGTTTTTCAGTGGTGTAGGTGTAACCTCACGGTAGAAGTGCTCCGGTAGCTGGTTATAGCGACTTTGGAAGGACACAGTTCCCCTTATGCGGTCTGGATATCGCTCATTGCTGCCTTCAATCGGTCAGTGGGATAGGCCTGTAAATTTCTTAACAGCACCTCCTCCATCTGTTCGCGTTGAAAACCGCTGTACTCTTTGCACCAATGCTCCAGCAGGTTATCCAACAGCTGCTGTCGCTCGTTATCCTCGAAAAATACCGATGACATCTCTCTAGCTCCATCATTTAAAATACCCGACGAATTATATCAGGAATTGATGGACAGTGTAGAGCCCTCATCCAGTACAAATTGACGAAAGGACTCGGCTACAGGGGAGAGCCGTTTTCCCTTACGGTAGACCAAGTGCCATTGACGGCGAATAGGAAGATCTTCCACCTCTAAAATGCGTAGCACCTTTGCGTCTAGCTCTAGGCGAATGGTGTGAGCAGAGACCAGTGCTAACCCCAGCCCTGCCTGTACCGCCTGTTTGATGGTCTCATTACTACCGAACTCTATCGGTGCATCCAGTGTCAGTTTTCGTCTCTCAAAGAAACGCTCCAGTGCAGTACGGGTGCCTGACCCCTGTTCACGCAGTACAAAGCGCTCCTGCTGTAGCTGTTTTGGGGTTATTGGTGTGCGCTTACGGTAGAGTGGATGGCTCTTGCCGACGACTACCACCAGTGGATTCTCCATAAAGGCTTCAGCCACCGCATCCAGCTGTTCTGGGGGCTGCCCCATAATGACCAGATCAGGTTCGTTGGCGCTGAGTGACTCTAATAGGTGTTGCCGATTGGTGACATCCAGTGAGAAGGTGATCTCTGGGTGGCGCTGGATAAAGGTGGCGAGCAGGTTAGTTGCAAAGTAGTTGGCGGTACTGGCCACCAGAATATTCAAGTGCCCTTGCCGCACCCCCTTGAGGTCTTTCAAGTACTCTTCCGTATCCTGCAGCTGCCGACTAATGGTGCGACTGGTGTGATAGAACTCATTGCCTGCCTCAGTGAGGTAGATCTTCTTCTTCAGGTGTTCAAACAGTGCAATGCCCAAGTTCTCTTCTAGCTGTTTAATCTGCATAGAGACAGCGGGCTGGGTGAGGTGTAGCTCCTCAGCCGCACGGGTAAAGCTGCTGTGACGTGCTACGGACTCAAATACACGGAGCTGGCGAAAAGTAATGTTGAGAGACATGTTTAGGTATAAGTAAAAAGTTATGGTAAACATCAAAAAGATTTACTGTTAATTATACTCACCCCCCACTACAGTTCAACGCACTGGATGAGAGGACTCATCTAGAACAGATTTTTTTTAGTCCATACAGACTTAATTTTCAGGAGAACGGAATGGATCAATCAGCACGTTATGCAGACCTTAGCTTGGACGAAGATGAGCTTCTCGCCGGTGGCGGTCACATTTTGGTGGCGTACACTATGCACCCAGCAGCCGGTTACGGTTACCTAGAGGTTGCAGCTCACATCGCTGCAGAGTCCTCTACAGGCACCAATGTTGAGGTTAGCACCACGGACGATTTCACCAAGGGCGTAGACGCTCTGGTATACCACATCGACGAAGCCGAAGGCATCATGAAGATCGCCTACCCGAATGACCTGTTTGACCGCAATGTCATTGACGGCCGCGCAATGATCGTCTCCTTCCTGACACTGGCTATTGGTAACAACCAGGGTATGGGTGACTGTGCTGATCTGCAGATGCAGGACTTCTACGTACCACCTCGTATGCTGCAGCTGTTTGACGGTCCTGCTAAGGATATCTCTGACCTATGGCGTATCCTTGGTCGTGACGTGACTGCTGGCGGTTACATCGCTGGTACGATCATTAAGCCTAAACTCGGCCTGCGTCCAGAGCCATTTGCTGAAGCAGCGTACCAGTTCTGGCTGGGCGGTGACTTCATCAAGAATGATGAGCCTCAGGGTAATCAGGTCTTCTGTCCAATGAAGAAGGTGATCCCTCTGGTTGCTGACGCGATGAAGCGCGCACAGGATGAGACTGGTGAGGCTAAGCTCTTCTCTGCTAACATCACTGCTGATGATCACCATGAGATGTGTGCTCGTGCAGACTTCGTACTGGAGACTTTCGGTTCTGATGCGGATAAGGTTGCCTTCTTGGTTGATGGTTATGTAGGTGGTCCAGGTATGGTTACTACGGCACGTCGCCAGTACCCTAGCCAGTACCTGCATTATCATCGTGCTGGTCATGGTGCGGTTACTTCACCTAGCTCCAAGCGTGGTTACACGGCGTTTATCCTAGCCAAGATGTCTCGCCTGATGGGTGCTTCTGGTATCCACGTGGGCACAATGGGTTACGGTAAGATGGAAGGTGGCAAGGACGACAAGATCATCGCTTATATGATTGAGCGTGATAGCGTAACCGGTCCTTACTACCATCAGGAGTGGCACGGCATGAAGCCAACCACCCCAATCATCTCCGGTGGTATGAACGCACTGCGTCTGCCAGGCTTCTTTGAGAACTTGGGTCACGGTAACATCATCAACACCTCTGGTGGTGGTTCTTATGGTCACATCGACAGCCCAGCTGCTGGTGCAACCTCTCTGCGTCAGTCCTATGAGTGCTGGAAGCAGGGTGCAGACCCTATCGAGTTTGCGAAGGATCATAAAGAGTTTGCTCGCGCGTTCGAGTCATTCCCTCATGATGCTGACTCTATCTTCCCAGGATGGAGAGACCGTTTGGGCGTTCATAAGTAAGAACACCCTCTACTGGAAAGAGACCCCCTCGCGGGGTCTCTTTTTCGGGCAATAACCAACCTTTTTTATCAGGTTAAACAGTTTCTTCCGATAAAGATAAAGCAGACATTTTGTAGTATCTTTCTCTGAACAAATTCAAACCAATTATTTTGGAGTTTCCATCATGAGCGATATCAATACCGACCAGTACCTGATCAAAGACGAGCCATACTATGAGGCACAGGAGGATGAGATCACCCTCTATGAGGCAGCCTATAACTCCCGTCTCCCCGTCATGGTAAAAGGCCCAACGGGTTGTGGTAAATCTCGCTTCATTGAACACATGGCTTGGAAACTCCAGAAACCACTGATTACTGTTGCCTGTAATGAGGATATGACCGCCTCAGATCTGGTCGGTCGCTACCTGCTCGATGCCAACGGCACCCGCTGGCTCGATGGTCCATTGACGGTGGCTGCACGCATTGGTGCCATCTGCTATCTCGACGAGATCGTAGAGGCGCGTCAGGATACTACTGTTGTGATCCACCCGCTGACTGATCACCGCCGCACTCTGCCCCTCGACAAGAAGGGTGAGCTGCTCGATGCACACCCCGACTTCCAGCTGGTGATCTCCTACAACCCCGGTTACCAGAGCTTGATGAAAGATCTCAAGCAGTCCACCAAACAGCGCTTTACTGGGTTAGATTTTGATTACCCTTCTGCCAAACTAGAGGCTGAGATTGTTGCCAAAGAAGGAAACATCGACACAGAGACCGCAGTTAAGCTGGTGCAAATTGCCGAGACTGCTCGCAACCTGAAAGGGCATGGCCTAGACGAGGGTATATCTACTCGCCTGCTGACCTATGCAGCCAACTTAATGAATCAAGGTGTTGGGGCAAAGGCCGCTTGCCGTATGGCGCTGGTGCGCCCGATTACCGATGATGCAGATATTCGTGAAACACTGGATCACTCGGTTGATGCAATTTTTGGGTGATAGTTTAAGTTAGCCAAATAACAGACTGGTTCCATTAAAGATTTGGTGATCAAATAATGAACGAAGAAGAGCTGCAAACCTATCGCGAACAGTTGCGCTGCAAATTCCCGCTGATTGATGAGCACTTTGAGGACTTTATCAAGGATGCGCTACGCCGCCTCTCAGAAGAGGCGGTTGAGGCCTATCTTGCAGGTGCCTCCACAGTCTGCATGATCGGTCGAGGGGTAGAGCCAGTTATGGTTTTTCTGGAAGAGATGCCAGAGATGGCCGAGCGGGTTGGTGAAAGCATCATTCAGAAGAGTGCGGATCAGGTCTGGATTATGTCTCGCTCTCCCAATGGTAACTCCATTAACCCCTTCCTCAACTCACTCAATGAGGTGACTCGCTGCCTGCCAACAGAAGAGCAGATGGAGGAGTACTTTGATCTGGTCAACCACCTTGCAGAGGAGACCGCTGGCTCGATCCATGGTCACCACTCCACCTTCCCCAGCCCTAGCCTTCCTGAGTTTCTACAAAGAGCGCCTTATCTGCTTCATCAAGTTTCGGTTAGCGGGCTGTTGAATTGGGTTAACTACGGCATCAAGTACTACAATAACCATCCAGAACGACAGAAAGAGTATTTTTCTCTGGAGACCGCCGACAGCAAGGCGATGTTGATGAAGGAGCGCAGTGGCACCCTGTTTGTCGATAGCGAGCGAGAGTTAGACCTCTACATGCGTGCAATGTGGGATAACCCAGAGCAGTTGGTCCCCTATTCGCGTGGATACAACCCCTATGAGAAGCCGCGTCCCTACTACACTGCAGATGGTATCCGTATACCGGATAGTTACGAACCGCTAAACGACATCAGCGGCATGAACCGCTACCGTGCAGTGCTGGCACACATTGCAGCACACCGTGAGTGGACCGAAGGGATTATTGCGGATAACTTCAGCCCCTTCCAACGTCACACTGCTGAAATATTGGAAGACTCTCGCATTGAATACCTGCTGATGCAGCGTTATCCGGGTCTACGTAAACTGTTTCTTGCGCTCCATCCTGCACCTGTTGAGGGGAGTTGTGAGCATGAACAGGAGTCTTGCATTCGCCACCGTACTGCAATGCTCTCACGCGCCATTCTCGATCCAGATCATGGTTACCAGAGTGAAGTGATCAATGACTTTGTCCAGCGCTTCCACGAGATGCTGGAGTCGGGCGACCACTCTACCCAAAAAGTGGCTTCACTCGGTTCCCTATTTGTAGCCAAAACCCGTCGACAGACTGACCAGCTCCCCAATATCCGTTTTGAAAATACGGAGATCAGCTACCGAGATGACAACCGTCTGATGTGGCAATATATTGAAGATGGTGATGAAGAGGAGTTGTTCGAGGAGAAGCGCAAATTCTCTGAAGAAGATGAGGTCGATGGGCTCCCCCCACGCCACTATAAAGAGTGGGATTACAACAGTAAGAGCTACCGCCCAGACTGGGTGACTCTGTATGAGGCCAAACACGTTGCGGGTGATGCCAGCGTCATTGATGCGTTATTGGAGAAACATGCTGGGCTGGTGAAGCGGATGAAGCAGATCCTTGACCTGTTGAAGCCACAGAACTATGTACGCATCCGTTATCAGGAGGAGGGCTCAGAGCTGGATCTCGATGTGGCGATCCGCTCACTGATCGACTTCAAGAGTGGCTCCACCCCAGATCCACGCATCAACATGGATCACCGTAATGATGGTCGTGACATCGCGGTGATGCTATTGATCGATCTCTCCGAGTCACTCAATCAAAAAGCGGCCGGATCAGAGCAGACTATTTTGGAACTGTGCCAAGAAGCGACCTCTCTGCTCTCTTGGACCATTGAGCAGTTGGGTGACAAATTTGCCATTGCCGGTTTCCACTCAAATTCCAGACATGACGTGCGCTACCACCATATCAAAGGGTTTAGCGAGCACTGGGATGACGATGTAAAGGCACGACTGGCGAAGATTGAAGCGGGCTTCTCCACCCGTATGGGTGGTGCGATTCGACATGCGGCCCACTATCTGGAGGGGCAGAAGGCAGACAAGAAACTGTTGCTGATCCTCACCGATGGGGAGCCTTCTGATGTCGATGTGGAAGATGAGCAGCTATTGATCCATGATACTCGCAAGGCGGTACAGGAGATGGATGAGAAGGGGATCTACCCCTACTGCATCTCACTTGACCCTAATGCGGATGAGTATGTACGGGATATCTTTGATAACCAATTTGTGGTGATTGATAATGTGGAGCGGTTGCCAGAGAAGTTGCCTGCGCTGTTTGCATCTTTAACCAAGTAAGTAGGGCTGTTTGTAAGATATGGCTGGAAGCTGAAAATATTGAGTATTCAGCAGCTATGATGTAGTGGTTGGAATAGTCAGAACAGAGATAACAGGAAAATCACCAGCTCAGCACCAAGGTTTTGGTTATGCTGTATTTGGTCTATTGATCAGGATTTCTAGTGGAATTTTGAATTGTGAGTGTAACTTCCGAATCATTTCAAGCGTAAGTGACCTCTTACCACTAAGGACTTCTGATATACGACCTCGGTGTCCAATCGCACCCTCTAAGTCTTTTCGGCTCAAACCTTGCTGTTCCATTCTGAATTTGATTGCTTCGATTGGATCAGGAGCATCAATAGCCCAGTGTTCCTCTTCATATTTCTCAATCAACATCAGTAAAATTTCAATTTCGTCAGCCTCTGACTGAGCAAGTGCACCCTTCTCTTCTGCGATTAGCAACAACTCCACCATATCTAGTGCCTGACTATAATCATCTTCATTTTTTAGCAGCTTAATGTCCATTATAGATCTCCGCATCTATCTTGTCGTACTGTTCATGTGTGCCAACAAATTTGACATAACAGACCTGTCGCTTGTAGAAGATTGAGACAATTAATCTGTATTTGTTTCCCGCAATATTAAAAACAACACGATTATTTTTGAGTATGCTGGCTGACCTGAACTGTTCTTTTATCTCTGTTGGTTTACTCCATGATGCCTTTTGAGTTTCGCTATGCCATGCCTCCAAGGGAATTTTTGCATCTATGTATTTTGGTGATGATTCCCAAAACTGCCTGAGAACTCTCTTCGAGATAACCTTCATATCGATCACTTTAACATGATCCCGGAGCGGGATCAATTCTTAGCCTTGTCCCAAATCTCCATATAGACCGACCTCACCGCGCCCAGCGACTCAATGTGGCTGTTATTTGACCGCAGCAAGAGAACTTATCTGAGGTGTTACTCTG
>JGI26259J51720_1000355_pt1 | contig 18984 bp, 31 predicted proteins | sample SaaInlV_100m_DNA_5_FD_51720 | JGI IMG/M metagenome (IMG submission 51720) | reverse complement strand
GATAATTATATGGTAGTTGCAAGTAATGATGCAAAAAATTCTGTTCAAAGTTTTATTGACATGATTAAAAATGATGATAACATTTCCTTGAATTGTGGAATTGGAAATGCTCAAACTAGTAGAGATGCTGTCAAATTAGCCACAAAATCCCTTGATACTATACGCGAGATTAGAGATTCAGGAAAACAAAAACCTGACGTGTATGAATTATAATGTTATTAAAAAATATCAGTGCTTTATTGGGTGAAAATTTAGATTTTGTTACAAGTGTAGATATTCAAATTAAAAATAAAAAATTTCAAAAAATTCATCCTAAAATTGAATCTAGTTTAAAAGAAGATACATTTGATTGTGAGGGATTATTATTAATTCCAGGATTCATTAATTCTCATACNCANATTGCTGATTCAATAGGTAAAGATATCTCATTAAACGGAACTGTAAATCAAAAAATTCATCCTATGTTTGGAATTAAATCTAAAATATTAAAAAATACTTCAAATGAAAATCTCTCTACATTTATGAAAAATACTTGTCATTCAATGATTAGAAAAGGAATCACTACATTTGTTGATTTTAGAGAAGGTGGGTTAGATGGAGCAAATTTACTCAAAAAAGTATCTTCTGATACTCCAATTCGTTCAATTATTCTAGGGCGGCTTGATTTTCATCAAAATTCTTTAGAAATTAAAAAAAATAGTCCTTTACCTACAGAAAAAATTCGAGAACTTCCTTCTTTAGTTAAAGCATGTGATGGAATTGGTATTAGTGGTGCAAATGAGCATAGTACATCTGTATTAACTTCATATTCTAAAACAGAAAAAATTCGAGCAATTCATTCTTCAGAAACTCAAGAAAGTGTTCGTAAATCTAAACAAATTACTGGTAAATCTGAAACTCTTCGTGCATTATCTGTAAAACCTGATTTTCTAATTCACATGACTCATGCTTCAAAAAGTGATCTTCAGGCTGTATCTAAGAAAACCAGTGGTATTGTAATTTGTCCTAGAGCAAATTCCTCTCTGGCTGAGGGTATTCCTGATATTCAAAAAATGGAAAATGCTGGATGTCTTTTAGCATTAGGCACAGATAATGTGATGATTAATTCTCCTGACATGTTTCGTGAAATGGATTTTCTTTGGAAGGTAACAATGGGAATTAAGAAAAAAAGAATTGATCCAAAAAATATTCTTAAAATGGCTACTGTTAATGGTGGAAAAATTTTGAAAAAAGATATTGGAATAATTCAAAATAAAAAAATAGCTGATTGTATCTTTCTTGATAAACATGCATTGGATTTAGAGCCTATGCATAATCCGTATGCATCTATTGTACATCGAGCATCTGAATCAACAATTAAAGCAGTAATGATTGAAGGAAAAATTGTACATGGCAAAATTTANTCCACATGTAATTTTAAGTGCAGCACTATCCATTGATGGAAAAATTTCTACAAGATCTGGTGATTCTAAATTATCTTCTAAAGAAGATAGTATTAGATTACATAAATTACGATCAAAAGTTGATGCAATTCTTATAGGNAAAAATACCCTTTTACAAGATGATCCATTACTTACTGTACGTTATACCAAAGGAAAAAATCCCACAAGAATAATTTTAGATTCTAAAGGTACAATCCCAATAAATTCTAAAATTATTAAAACAAGTAATGAAATTCCAACAATAATAGTTGTTTCAAAAAAAATTAGTAAAATAAATTTATTAAAATTACAAAAACTACCAATAGAAATTATTATAGCTGGAGAAAATTCTATAAATCTAAAATTATTGTTAAAAAAACTTTCTAGTAAAAAAATTAAAACTGTTTTAGTTGAAGGTGGTGGAACTGTAAATTGGGAATTTATCAAAAATGATCTTTTCCATGAATTGATAATTACATTATCGCCTTTTCTAGTTGGAGGTAATGATTCTGTTTCTTTTGTTGAAGGAGAAGGCTTTAGAAAAATCTCAAATTCTCCTAATTTGAAATTAAAATCAATTAAGAGGCTCAAAAACTATCTTGTACTCAACTATGTCAAGGTGTAAGTTCTTATACTTTATCTAAAATAAAATTACAAGAAATTGGCAATAAAAAAGAAAATTACCACAAAAAAGAAGGCTGCACCAAAGAGAAAGGTTGCACCAAAAAAGAAGGCTGCACCAAAGAGAAAGGTTGCACCAAAAAAGAAGGCTGCACCAAAGAGAAAGGTTGCTACTAAATCAAAAACAAAAAAACCAGCATTTGGAGGATACGCTATTAATTTTGCAGGTCGTGAAGAAACTGTAGAACAAGTATTTGGAAAAAAACCAATCGCTCCTAGTGAGATGACCAAAAGAATCTGGGCATTTGTAAAATCAAATAGCCTATCTAATCGTTAAATCTATTGTTAACGAATATTCGTTAACTAATTTCCATCTTTTAATTATTTTTATTAAAAAGATATAGATATTGGATTTGTTTTTTTGTAATCATGTCTACTACTTCATTACGTCGTGATCATGAATTAATTGAAAAAGTGATTAAAGCAATGGAATCTACAATTCAATTATTAAATAACAATACAACAATTCCTGAATCAATCTTACTTCCAGTAATTGATTTTTCAAAAAACTTTACTGATGTTTGTCATCATACTAAGGAAGAAAAATCATTATTTCCTGCTTTAGAAGAGGCTGGATTGCCTACTAACATGGGACCTATTGCTATGATGTTGATGGATCACCAACGTTCACGAGAAATTGGAACTCAAATGGAAGAATCTGCAAAAGAATATCTTTCGTCTGGAAATTCTACAAAATTAATAGCTGATATGCAACTTTACACTGAACATATTACTGAACATTTGTGGAAAGAAAATAACAAATTATTCATGATGGCTGAAGCACGATTACAACATGTTTCTAAAAAAGTTGATGAAGAACTTAATGGAATCGAAAAATCTCAATTAAATGAATTGGGAAAATCTAGACAACATTATGAGGAATTAGCTGAAAATCTTACTCGTGATGTTTCTAATCAAGGAAATTAACTTTGACTAGTAGTATATTTGGTGAAGTAATCAAGGTAAGAAAATTTACTAATGGTGATATTGAAATTGATTTTCATCATGAGGAAAAAATTACTGAATATCGATATTCTGCTGATCCTATTAAAACAAGTAATTTTCCAAAAAACCTAGCTGAAACATTGGCCTTAACTTTAGATACAAATATCTGTATTGAGATCTTTTTCCACGATGATGGTACTCCTAATTATATTGAATTAGAACAATGTGGGAATGATGAGGATGAATATGATGATGATCAAAATGAAGAATTATAGAATTTAATTTTTCTAATTTAATTTTTTTGTTATATTTGTATTAGTTATTTTTTAACTGATCAAAATGTNTGTTGCATATCTTTTTTGATTTCATCAATTTTCTTTGAATATGCTTTTCTAGATTTTTCATTCTTTTTAATATTTAAGACATCTTGACATGATGGACATTTGAACATTCCATCAAGTGCTTCTTCAAATGTAACTCTTGGACAATCTTCATTACTACAATGATAAAAGTCAGAAGCATTTTCATAATCAAATCTTTGTTGTAATCTTTCTTCAATTTTCTTTTTTTGATTTTCAATAAAATGTTCAACTTCTTCTCTTCGAGTTCTCCATCTGTAGACAAACCATCCTTTTCTTTCATCTTTAACTCTAATACCTGTGATTAGAGATTTTCCAAAAAGATCATAAAGTACTTTTCTTACCATGTTAATTCTGAGTCCTGTAGAACTGGCAATCTCTTCATCCGTTGCATCTTCTGCTTTTAATAGAGATCTTGCTACTTTGAGATATTCATCTCCACCAATCATTGATGCAATTCTAACAAAAGGATCTTCGTATTTGTCTACCAACTCTCATCATTCCTAAGGTTCTATTATTAATCCCTTGTCTCATTAACTTCAACATTTTTACCATTTTTTGTGGGTATGATCTTTCTTTTGGCATCTGAGAAGACTTTATCAAATTGTGCTCCATTTTGAATTCTATCTAATAATATCGCTAATGCACTAATCTCTGAATGAGGTTGACTTCCAACCCCAATATTGTAATCAGCTAATTCATAAATTTCTCTTGGAACTTTTTCTGCACCTACTACTACTAGCATTTTTTCTTCTGTACGTAATTTTTCTTGAACATCATTTATTTTTTCACCATACATTGATAGATGAATTATTTTAAAACCCTCTTTTTTTTTATTTTTTATAACTGATTTCCAATTATCAATAAATTCAACAATAAATTTTCCACCCCATGTATTGTTAATTTTTTCTAAAGTATCTTTAATTTCTGGATTTACTTCTGTCATGAAAATTTTTTCTGCACCAAAAGCTCTTGAAACTAGTGCTACATGAGTTGTAACTCTATCATCCCTTACAACACGTTGTCCTATTCTAACTACCTCAATAACCAAATGTTTCTACAGCTCCTTCTGATTTATTTTTTTTATATTTATATGGATTTTGATTTACTATAATGTCCTCAATTATTTTTTTTAATTCCTTTATGTTTTCACCTGTTTTGGAAGAAACTGAAATCACTTTTTCATTTTCAGTTAAATTTAGCAATTCTGTTTTATAATTAATTTGCTCTCTTTTCATTAAATCTGATTTATTTAATGCATAAATTATTTTTTCTTTTTTAACACCTAATTCATCTAGTGTTCTCATACAACTAGCAAATTTTTTCCTTAACTCTAATTGTGAATCACTGATATCAATTACTAGAATAATTATATCTGAATAAGTTAACTCTTCTAATGTTGANTTGAATGCATCTATCATGTATGCTGGTAATTTACTAATGAANCCAACTGTATCTGCAATTAAAACTGGTTCTTGATTTATTATGATTCTTCTTGTAGTTGTAGATAGTGTTGTAAACAGTTCTTTACTTTGAGTTTTTGTTTCACCTGTAGTTTTGTTAAACAATGTTGTTTTTCCTGCAGATGTATATCCTGCTAATGAAATTGTTGCAAATCCCATTCTCTTCCTACCTTGTCTGTGAAGTTCTCTTTGTTTTCCAGCTTTCTCAAGTTTCTTTTTTACTGTCTGCATTCTGTGTTTGATATCATTATAGTAGACATCAATCTCAAATTGTCCTATTCCCATAAATCCTGGTTGCTCTCCCATGTTGGCAAGACGAACTTTCTCTTTAGCTCTGACCATTTCGTATCTTAANTGTGCTAATTTTACTTGTAATTTTGATTCTGCACTAGATGCTCTACTTTCAAAAATTTCAAGAATTAATCCTTCTCTGTCTAAAACTTCTCTTTGTAGTTCTGTTGCTAAATTATAATTTTGACTNGGTTTTAGAATTTCATCAAANACTATTACATCTGGTCTAATTTTATCTGCAATCTCTTGTAGTTGTTCTAAAACTCCGCCACTAATTCCATATTTTGGTTTTTGTAGATAATTTTGTTGAATTATGTGAACTACTTCATACCCTGCAGCTTCGCATAATCCTTTTGCCTCATTTACGGCATCTTCTTTGTCATATGTAATCAGAATTACTTTGTCCATTTTGATAGATTATTCCATTTTTTTCAATATTTTCTCTATATTCATATTTAACACAATTTCTGCAATATCACTAGCATATTCNGAAATTCTTCTTATATTTTCAGCCAATCTTCTAACTCTGTATATCTCCTCATCATCTTTTAGTGATTTTGATGCATCTCTAATTTTCTTTTCATACTTGGTAATTTCCTCTATTTTTTTGATAGTTTTTTCAGCCTGATAGTAATCCTCTTTGAATAGGGCTAAACATGATTCATCTAATACAGTTAATGAAAAATCATTCATTTCTTGTAATTTATCTAAAATTTCTTTTTTAATTGGTTTTTTAAATTCTAATAGATCTTTTGCAATAAAGGCTGCATGATCCCCTGTTCTCTCAATGTTCTTTACAACTAATCTGTATCCTAAACAATTTCTAGCATTACTAAATCCCATTTCTTTTAAAACATGTTCATTTTGTATTGCGATTTTTAATTGACGAATAATATAAAATCCAAATCTATCAACTTCATCATCTGTATTGATAACTTCTTGTGCTAAATCCAAATTATTTTCCTTAACTGCTAAAATTGCATCATTTAACATTGATTTTGCTAAATGTATCATTCGTTTAAACGCCCCATCTACAGATAATTCTAACAAGTTTACTAGGACTTGAATTGTAATGCCATTACTTGAATCTGAAATAATTTCAGAACCCATCAGCATTCTCTTAACTGCTTCTTTTGTTGCATGTTTTTGAGTTGGGGTTAATCTTCCTTTTTTTGATTTTAAATTAATTGTTTTAAATCCTAAAAAGTATAATGAAATTAATTTTCTAACTATGGAATCTGGTTTTTCATCTTCAGAAATTTCTATTGTAGCTTCTTCTTTTTTTTGTACACGAGATTCAAATTTTGGTGGATACAATTCTAATGTGGATGATCCTTTTCTAACCATTCTCACTTGATCNCCTTGTTTTAATCCTAATTCTGTTATCCATTGTTTAGGTAATGAAACTATATACGATGACTTGCCTGTAAATTGTATTTTTCTTGTTTCACCCTGTTCTTCCATATTCTATTTATAAAAAAACTATCTATATAGTTATTTTTTATGCTATATGNTAACATTCAACTAATATTTAGAATAATNTTTAGTTTTACGTGGACCATTTTGTTAAACTTCAACATTCTTTGGATGCATTATTTGGAAGTGGAGTTTCAAAATACTTGCCAAAAAAAATTGATATAATTTTATCACGAAAAACTGGTAGAATTAGAACTGTTTCTCATGAAGGAAAATTACTTTGTACTTTGAGAATTGATGGTAGTTTAGCTATTAGTATTGATTTTGCTCAAACTCTATTACAAAATAAAGCATTTCGTGAAAATTGTGTTGAAATTAACAAAGATGCTGCTCCTTTTGTTATGGAAGGAAGATCTGTATTTTGTAAACACATTGTATGGTGTGGAAAAAATGTACGTATTGCAGCTGACACTCCTATATTATTTGAAAATCAAGTAATTGCCGTTGGTAGATCTATTTTATCCTCTAAAATGATGTCTGATTTTAATCGAGGCGTAGCTATCAAAGTTAGAGATAGTTTAAAAAGTCGTAAGGAGAAAATAGTAGCATGATGCGTGGAGGTAATCGCGAAATGCGAAGAATGATGGATAAGATGGGATTGGATATGAATGAACTTAACAATGTTCAAGAAGTTATAATTAAAACAGATAAGAAAGAAATCATTATTTCAAAACCTTCTGTTACAGAAATGAAAGGAAAAGATAATTCTATTTTTACTGTAACTGCAGATAGTTATGAGGAGGCAGAGTTAGAAGTCCCAATTTTCTCAGATGAGGATATTCAATTAGTTAGTCAACAAGCTGGTGTTGATGAAGAAAAAGCAAAAGGTGCGTTAGAAGAAGCCAAAGGCGATCTAGCTCAAGCAATTTTACGATTAACTACTGAATAAAGGACCTTTTTGTGCCTGAAATATCCTCAAAAATGAATGATTTAATAAATGGAATTTTCAAATTCTGAGTATAATGACTGATGTTACTGAATCCAAAGTTACTGGAATAATCAAATCTTTGAATGCATTAGAGAATGATCTTGATTCTTTAACTGGTAAAGTCGGTGATATGAAAAAACAACTAACAGTCAAAACTTTGGGTGAAATAGATACATTATTAGAAAAAACTCGTGAAATGGCTACTAAAGAGGCTGAAGTGATAATTGATGCTGCAAAAGAAAAAGCAAATACTGAATCAGCAAAAATTTCTCAAGACGGTGATTCTAAGTTGGCTGAAATTGAATCAAATACAAATGCTAATTTTGATGATATGGTAAAACATGTTGTCTCTACTATTTTGAAAGCATAATTTTTACAAAATTATCTATGTGTAAATTACAATAAATCTATTTTTTCCTACCTGTTGATATGAATTAAATTTACACTTTTCTTTTTTCATTATTATCATCTAAATTATATCATTTGTAATTGTATTTTTTGTGGTTTAATGATGATCACTTGAATTTTGATTTAATGTTTGAATACAAAAAACCCTAACCGTGATTGAACTTAAAAAATTACCCTATCTTGTAATATGTGACGAAAAATAATAAATTATTTTAAAATTTTATTACTACATAACAAAAATAATTATTCAATTTCTTCTTTTTGCTTTTTCATTTCTTCAATTGCTTCCATTTTCCCCTTTATGAAAGCAAGATCATATGTTCTAAGTAAAACTTCTTCACCATCTTCCATATTCGTTTGTAAATGCTTTGCCATATTTTTAATGATTTCATCTTTAGATGGAATTTCAGAATTATCACTCATAGTAAACTCCTATTAGAAATCATCATCAGGATTTTCTCCATCATCTAACATTTTATTATATTTTTCAACTTTGTGATTATACTCATCAATTTTTTTATTTTCCTCATCAATTTTTTTATTTTCTTCTTCTTCAGAATATTTTATTTTATCCATTTCTATTATGTTCCAAATTCATTATCAAGTAATAAAAATCATAATAGAATTGAACTTGATTAATTTTTAATAATTTATTTTAGATTGTACTGCAACAAAATTATATCTAAAATTTTGTAATCTATTTTAGAATTTTTTTGTTGTGATATTTTCTAGAGAAAATCATCTATAGGTATTTATTATACTTATTTTGTTTTTTTTTAAAATTTATACTTATTTAATAAAATAATATGAAATAATTATATCATTTTTAATATTTTTTGAATTTTATTGCGATCCATGCTTATATACATACATTTTCTATTTAAATTACTAAAATGACATGTAAAGGAATTTGTGTTAGATACAAGGCTCAGAAACCAGTTGGTACTGGGCGATATGCTTCTGGACAACGTAGATGTCAAATTTGTGAAATCTTCATTAAATGGGAAGGACTTTGGTGTCCTTGTTGTGGATATAGATTAAGAACAAAACCACGTAATTTGAAATATAAAGCAAAATTGCGTGCAAGAGTTGAGGCTGATTCAATTGAGGCTGAAGCAAAAGCAGTTGAAGTTGAATCTGTTGCTAAAACAACTAAAGCTAAAACAACTAAAGCAAAAGCAGCTAAAACAGCTAAAGGAAAAGCAGCTAAAACAGCTAAAGGAAAAGAAAAAACAGCTTGTCAATATTGTTCAAAACCATATGTGTTTATTGATAAACACCAAAACAAGTGTAAAAAAAATCCAGACAATGAATGAATAGCAATAAAAGCATAAGATTTGTTTTAAGAGANGTTGAACTCTTCAAATAACTTTTTTCAAAAATTAGTAAGTTTGAATGNTCGTAGTTTTTCTTTAAAAATTCAAAAATTTGATAATGGATATTTTGTTTCTGTAACTGAAGGTAATGATAAGATTGGNTCTATGATTGTTTCTTTAGCAACTGGTCCAACTCCTACNACAACTACTATAATTCCTTCAAGATCTGAATCATTATTTTTGAGACTTGTCGCTGAACGAATAAGTACTCGAATGAAAGGAATTGCTTTAGTTTCTACTTATATTCAAAAAGAATTAGAACCTGACACCGCAAAAGCCTTAATGTCTGAAATAATGGAAATGATTGAAAATGAGTGATTTAAGAGAATACATTTCCAAAGTCAAAAAAATAAAAGAACTAAAAACCATTAAAACAAAAGTATCCACAAAATATGAAATTGCTGGAATTACAGCAAAAGTTGATAATTCTCATGCAGTTTTATTTGAAAATATTAAAGAAAGTGATTTTCGTNTAGTTTCTAATCTAGTTGGAACTCGAAAAAGATTTGCTTTGGCAGTTGGTGGNACTGATAAGAATATTCATCAAAAAGTTATTTCTGCAATTAAAAATGCTAAAGCCCCAAAAATAATTCCAAATGGTAAATTCATGGAAAATAAATCAAAAAATGTTCTTTCTATGCCTATTGTTACTCATTTTGAGAAGGAATCTGGACCTTTTATTACCTCCTCAATTGCTTATGCTAAAAATCCTGAAACTGGAAAACAAAATTCATCTTTTCATAGAATGATGCCAATTGATAAAACTCATTTTTCTATTAGAATGGTAGAAGGTCGTCATTTACACCGATGTTTTGTTGATGCAAAAGAACATGATGAAGATCTAAAAATTGCAATTACTGTNGGTGTTCACCCTGCAATTTCAATTGCTGGTGCATATCAATTTGATTGGGGTAAAGATGAAATTGATATTGCAAATTCTCTTTTAGGTGGAAAACTAACTTTATCAAAACTTCCATTTTCTGGATTGAATGTTCCATCTGGTGCTGAAATTGTAATGGAAGGAAAAATTCTTCGTGATAAAGTACATCCAGAATGGATGGTTGAAATGCTTCAAACNTATGATCANAAAAGATCACAACCTGTTTTTGAAATTGAAAATTTGTATTTTAGAAATAANCCTATTTTTCATGATGTACTTTCTGGTTATGCTGAACATAGATTATTGATGGGTATGCCAATTGAATCAAAATTAAATGGAGAATTGAAAAATTCTTTTTCTCAAGTTAAACAGGTTTCTATGACTAATGGTGGTTCTAATTGGTTACACGCTGTTGTTCAAATAAAAAAGAAAACTGAATCTGATGCCAAAAAAATTATTAAAAAAACCTTTGAATCTCATCGATCTTTAAAACAAGTTACTGTTGTTGATGAGGATATTGATCCTACTAATGCCGAATCAGTTGAATACGCTATGGCAACTAGATTCCAAGCTGATAAAGATCTAATTATTATCAAAAATGTACGTGGTTCCAGTCTTGATCCTTCAAGTGATCAGAAAAAATTACAGACAGCAAAAATGGGTATTGATGCAACACGCTCCACTTCAAAATGTCCTGAAGGATTTGAAATGGCAAAAATCCCTAAAATTGATAAAATCAAACTAGAGAAATATTTCAAATAATTACAATTAACTGATTAAATTAAATTAGATACTTTTTGGAGTATTATACAGATTAAAAATGTCATCAGAAAATTCCAATATTCGTGAAAAAAGTCCATCTGAATCACATGCTGAAGTAATTGTTAGAATGTTTCCTTCAGATGCAAATCCTGCTGGAAATGTATTTGGTGGTGGAATTTTAAAACATATTGANATGGTTGCAGGTATAGTTGCTCAACGCCATTCTCAATCTAACGCAGTTACTGTATCTATGGATAGTGTAAATTTTTTGAAACCTGTTTTTGTTGGAAATGTACTTTCATTAAATGCCAGAATAAATTATGTTCATAATTCTTCAATGGAAATTGAAATTAAAGCAGAAGCTGAAGACATTGTAACAGGAATTCGTACTGTTACTGCAACTGCTTTTGTTACATTTATCGCCCTTGATCAAAATGGAAAACCTCTATCTGTTCCTAAATTAGCTCTTAAAACAGATGAGGATCGTGTAAAATTTGAAGAGGGTAAATCTAGAATGGAAACACGATTAAAAAATCGTCAAAAATAAAATTCTACAACTACTATAGATTCATTTAAGAACTATGAAAATTATTTACAATTAATGTCCGAAGAATCAAAAAATAATGAATGGGATTCATTATGGGGAGAATATTCAAAATCTCTAGAAAATTGGAAATCAATTTTTGAACAAATCCAAAATGCCAGCAATGACATGCAAACAAAATTTAATCAAGTTTGGGAAAAAGCAAGTAGCGAATCTAGTCCTGAAACTATGAAACTGTTTGGTGAAAACTGGCAAAAATCTATGGCTGATGTGGGAATGAAATCATTCAAAGATTTTGCTGAAAACTGGCAAAAATCACTCAATGATGCAAATGCCTCAGCTTTCAAAGGATTTGCTGAAAACTGGCAAAAGAGTCTAAGTGCTTCTGGTTTAGATCAGATGAATACCTATGGTGAAATGATGAAACAATTTGCTACCACTTGGAGTTCAATGTGGCCAAAATCCAAATAATTTTTTAATTTTATTNNTTTTATTTCCATTCAGTNAANTCTTTGATTTTATCCCTTGATTCATCTACTAATCGTCTAATTACAGATATGTAAATTTGAGATACATACATGATTTCTACATTAGATTTTTCAATATCCAAAAATGCTGATGCAACTATTTTGTTTCCCTTTATACTAGGTTCTTCTTCTTTTTGCCTTTTTGTATTTATCATTTCTAAAAATCTTGGTGTTTGTCTTTTCATTTCAATATCTAATTCTTCTCTTGAAATAATTTTTCCATTTTTTAATTTGATTTTAATTTCTTGATTAAAATCATCTTTACATCTATCTGTCGCTCTGATCATTATTTTTATTTGAGGTAATGTTTGATTTTTATTTTTGATTTGACAAATTTTATCCATTACACTTGGGTATGAATTTTTATGTTCATTATCATATTTTGATGAAAACCACTTTGAAAATTTTATTGCATTTGAGTCTTTTTTAGCAGTTGCCTTTTCTAAAAATTTTTTTTGAGTAATTTTTTCTGTTACAAATAACCCAAAATCTGTATTTGCCTCTTCAAAAATTCCATTAATTATATTATTAATTGAATTAATGTATTGATTAAAAAAATAATCTACATAAAATGGATCAGGATCATATTGTTTAATTTGTTTTAAATATATTCCACAATTTTTGATTTCTTCCTCAATATTCATTGATTTTTGCCAGATTCTGAAATTGCATATTTTGATTGTGATTTTAATTCAATTGATAATTTATTNAAAATTTCATTTACACTCACATCAACTAAATTTATTGTTGCATTTTCTTTAACAATTTGCTTTTCAAATTTCTCTTTAATTGCAAATGAGACTGATGACCAATGTAAAATTCCCTTTAATTGTTCCTCCACAGTTGAGTTTGTTGTTGGTAGACTTGCTGAGGCAAAAACAATTCCGTTTGTCCATTGCATAGTTGGAATGCCTCCACCTGATGATCTTGTACTAAATGCTATTTGTTTTACCCAATCATCAAATTTGTATTCAATAATTTCATGAATAATTAATTTCTTCCATGGTTCAACTATAATTTCCATTAACTNNTCTTCATGTTAATCCAATTATAATCTTATTTTTTTGAAATTTTAGTTTTCTAAATAATAAATTAAATTTCTTTGATTTCNGTTATTGTTCCTAATACTGAATCCATTTTAATTATGGCTCTTTTTTCATCCCATCCAAGTGCAACATACCAATCCCCTGCATCATCATGATATTTTGTTTCTAATGTTTTAAGATCCTCTGGTTTTGTATCNTATTTTTTAGCAATACCTGAAATTGCTAATGCCACTGCATCTNTTTCTTTTTCTAATCTTCTTTTCATTAATCCTATTCCTGGACTCATGTTTAGTTTTGGAGTGTTTCATCTAATATAGTTAATTCTCAAATTTACCCATAATGCCCATTCTTATCTCCTAGAAATATTACTACATTTCAAATAGTCTCTTTTTGGTGTTACAATAAAATGAAATTAATTCAAAAATTTTCCAATTCTTCACTGTTACAATCTTCTACTCTTGTATCTCTTGTATCTCTTTTAGCAGTAATTGGTNCTATTGTAATTGTTTCAGCAGGATTTTGGGATGCCATATCTCATATTCTTGAAGAACCTGAATTCTTTTGGAGTCCATCTCACATGGTAGTGTACACTGGAGTCTTTATGACTAGTTTTGCTGCAGCTATGGGATGTTTGTTGTTATTTAGAAAATCTGTACATGGATCATTAAAAANTGGAATTAAACTTGTAATTGCTGGCTCTATTGTTCAAATGATTTCTGGATTTGCTGATTCGTTATCTCATGATCTATTTGGCATTGATGGATTAATTTCTTGGTCTCATCAACCACTTGAACTTGGTTTAGTTCTTGCATCTTTGGGTGGTGTTTTAATTATAAAAAATAGGGAACATACAAAATTAAAATCATTTCTTCCTTTCTCAATTATTGCATTTTTGTTTTTTGTAACATGGTTACTTTTTAATTTAGTTTTAACTTTTGGTAATACAATTCAGTGTATTCAAATCTATGTGATATTTTCATCTGGTTGTTCTATTTTATAATTTTTAATTTTTAGATAAGAAATTAACATCACTATCAATGAACCTGCTAGTATCATTATTCCTGGAACCAACATTCCTAGTGAATGTGTATTTCCAAATTCTATTTGTACATTAACTGATTTTTCTGAAATATTTGATACTTTTATTGTGTATATCCCATTTTTGTCAAAATCAAAATATGCTACTGACAATTTTGTCTTAACTTTTTGTTCTTGTATGATATTCAAATTTGTATCTAAAATTTGAACAAAAATATTTTCATTTGTAAACTCAGGCATGTATATCTTATAATATCCAATATCCTTTCCTGTAAATTCTAATTTTGATTCCATAGATGTTGATTCTTCTAAAAATGCCTCATCATGACTTTTTTCTGTTTCATTAAAGACTACTGAAGTCCAAACTATTCCAATAATTATCAGTACTATTCCTATTTTCAACACTGGTGCTTTCATTTTATTATTTGACAAATTATTTGATTAATAAAATAATCTAAAGGGCTCGGAGGGCTTCGATCCCTCGACCTAGCGGTTCGAAGCCGCTCGCACTATCCAGGCTGTGCAACGAGTCCAAACAATTAAGAATTTAACAGGCCTAAATATCTGTCTAGATACTTTGAAGGTTTCAAAAAAAGTTGTAGGTGTTGAATATGCTATTAGAGATATTGTTTTAGCTGCAAGAAAAGTTGAACAATCTGGTATGAAAGTTGATTATCTCAACATTGGTGATCCTGTTCAATTTGGTTTTCAACCTCCTGAAAATGTAAAACAAGCTTTGATCAACTCTATCAATAAAGGTCAAAATTACTATTCCACATCTGAAGGTCTTTTAGAATTAAGAGAAGAAATTGCTAAAAAAGAAAATGCAAAGGGACTTTCCATTACTGCTGATGATGTTTTAATTACAAATGGTGTTTCTGAAGGACTTGACATGGTGATATCATCCATTGTAGAAGAAGGTGATGAAGTGCTTTTACCTGGACCTTATTATCCTCCATATGCTTCGTATGTAAGATTACATGGTGGAGTTCCTGTAGAATTTTCTGTAGACTTGAATAATTCTACACCTGATATTGATGACATTAAATCTAAAATCACATCCAAAACTGTTGCTATTTGTTTAATCAGTCCAAACAATCCAACAGGTGTTGTGTTTAATGAAAATTCACTTAAAGAATTAGTTGATGTTGCAAATCAACATAATCTCTACATTATTTGTGATGAAATTTATGATCAAATAATTTTTGATGACAAATTTGTAGGCATTGGAAAGGTTGCAGGTGATTCACCTGTAATAATTCTAAATGGATTTTCTAAAGTCCATCTAATGTCTGGTTGGAGAATTGGCTATATCGTATTTAATCAATCACCTCAACTTGAATCCTTACGTGAACATCTTCCTAAACTTGCCAGAGTAAGAATTGCTACTAGTCTTCCAGTACAACATGCTGCTTTAGAATCTCTTCGTGGACCTCAAAATTACATAAATGATTTTGTTTCTGAAATAAAAAAACACAGGGATTTGGTTGTAAAACGTCTTAATGAAATGCCTGGACTTTCTTGTCCAAATCCAAAAGGTGCATTTTATGCATTTCCAAAAATTGAAGATAATNGATTTGGTACTGATAAAGAATTTGTTACAAAATTATTGGAATCAAAAGGAGTACTAACTGTTCATGGTTCTGGATTTGGANAACAATATGGNAGTGGACATTTTAGACTTGTTTATTTGCCTAGTCTTGAAATATTAGANTCTGCAATGAATAAAATTGAAGAATTTGTTAGTNAGTAANTCCAAACTGAAAATTTTTCTGGAATTATTTCTATAATACAATCTGTATCATCAAGTAATTTTTTTGCAGATTTATTTTCTAATGTTTTAAAATATTTCAAAAGTATTTTTTTTGCAATTGTTTTTGTTTTAGGCATTTCTAAAATAATATTGGCCAATCCCTTTCCCATTACTCCGTATATGTCTGGAGAATTAACCCCTACATCTACACAAAATGATACATGGTTGTTTTTTTGCAGATTTTTTATTTTTTGGGTGTTGGTGTTTGTTCCTATGTGGATTTTCCCACCACTATATGAATACCATACAGGTGTAATATGTGGAAATTTATTTTTATCAATAGTACATAATCGTAAAATTTTTTGTGTTTTTAGAAATTCATCTCTTTTGTTCATATTTTCTAAATCCTAATGCTATCATAAAAATCCCAAAAACAAGCATTGTCATTGAAACTTTTTCATTTGTTATCTCATNATTAAATAGAAAATCTTCTACAAATTCTGGTCCCCATATCAATAATTGTTGAATTAAAACAATTGTTGCCATTATACAAAACATCAAACCAATTGCTGTAAACCAATTTCTACCTCGTCTTTGGTATTCGTGACTCATAATGCCTGAATTGTCTTAGATGATTTTGATACCTGGATTTTTAATTTTGTTTCTTATCATTGCATTAAGTAGCAACGGAGTACACATTTCTGCAAGATATGATAACTCTATTGGTCCCAAGTAAATTGATCTTAATCCTTTGATTTCATCAATTAAACTATTTACAACTTGAACTGATTCCTTATCATCNCCACAAACAAAGATATCGTAATCTAATGCTAGTGTAGGATTGATTAATTTTTTTTCAGAAATTACGTGAAATGCTGATACAAGTTTTGATTTATCTTTCATGTGATTTGATACTAGTTTGTATGAAAATGGTTTATCCTCTTTAATTGAAACACATTCAAAACCAACATCTGTTTTTGTCATTGGTACAATTGGGGATACAACAACACACGTATCTTTAATTTCAGATAAAATTCCAGAACATACTGAATCAATATTGTCATATGGAATTGATAAAATTAACACATCACTATCTTTTGCAACTGATACATTGTCATTTCCAGAAATGCTTCCTTTAATGTCTCCAAAAGATTCTTTTGCAATCTTTGTATATTCTACAGCTGACTCTGATGCTCTAACTGCATCTCTTGAACCAATTATAACATCATGATTTTGTGACCATCTTAGTGCAAAACCTTTTCCCATTCCGCCTGTTCCACCAATAATTCCAACTTTCATGATTAATTACCTGAGAATGTTATTATTATCTCTATTTGAATTTCGATCAATTGGGTCAAATAATTTTTCTTAGACATGGTCAGGCAAAAAACAATGTTGAAAGAGTATTGGCTGGTAGAACTCCTGGTTTTCCATTAACTGATACAGGAATTAAACAAGCTGAAGCAACTGCTGAACTATTAGCACACATGAATATTTCTGCAATTTATTCTAGTCCTATTCAAAGAGCACAACACACTGCTGAAATTGTTGGAAAACACAATTCTGTTGATGTTACAATTGATGATCGTCTTATTGAACTTGATATGGGTAAATTTACTGGTGTTCCCTACGATGAAATTTTTACTAGCAATGGAAATGTGTTTATGAAATTCTATAATGGAGACTTGGAAATTGCTCATAATGGTGTAGAGACTTTTGCTGATGTCAAAAAAAGAGTTTTATCTATAGTTGATAATGTACTTGAAAAACATCCTGATGGAAATGTTGTCTTAGTTACTCATATGGATCCGATCAAAGCAATGCTTTCAACTATAGTTGATTTGTCTGCTACCAATCTTTTTGAATTGATAATCGCTAATGCATCTCTTAATATTTTTAGAGAAAAAGATCGTAAATTTTCTCTTTCAGGAATTAATGTGATGCATCCTTCTAGATTTGATCATAATTGGTAATCAATAATCTTGAAAACCCTTAAATAGAATTTGTAGGCGACTTCATTCACAAGCTATGAAGATGATCTTTGGATTTCTAATTGCAATGGCTGTATTGGTACTATTACCAGCTGCGGACTTTGCATTTGCTGCAGGTGATGAGCCTGGAGAATATCTTGATCGTAGAGTAGTAATTTGGAATTTATTTTATAAATTAATGACCGTTGCATTTACTGTTGGAGCTGTAGTTTCAGGTACCATGATTTGGCAATGTTGGAGATTTAGAGAATCTCATCCAAAAGCAAAACCTACTGCCTATGAGGGCACTGACTGGTAGATATGTCTGGACATTCTAATTGGCCAGAATGGGTTTACATTGCAGTCGTCATTGCATTGATGTGTTGGGTAGGTGCAGAAGCATGGGAAGCAGAAAGACTTGTTGAACATGTTCCTGAAGATGCTGAAACAATTATTGTAACAGGACAACAGTGGTTCTGGACGTTTGAACATGAGGATGGAACAAAAGAAATTGGTGAGCTTCATGTTGAAGTTGGTAAAGCATACAAGTTTGATATTATCTCAAAAGACGTTAATCATGCTTTTAACATTCACGACTATGTTGTTTTGCTTGATGCAATTCCTGGTAGAGTTAACACTGTATGGTTTGCACCAGATAAAGTTGGTGAGCATGATATTCAATGTAGAGAATATTGTGGATTAATTCACTATAACATGAGAGGAACACTTTACGTTACGGAGCCAACATCATGAAAATCTTAACAACGCTTTTATCACAAATTAAATTCGAGGAAAATAACTAATGGTACTTGAACTACAAAAACCACGACCTATTTGGCAAATTATGTTTTCAACACATCACACTGATGTTGGTTTACTTTATCTGATCAGTTCACTCACATTCTTATTCTTAGGTGGTGCATTAGCCCTTGGAATTAGAGCTGAATTATTCTTCCCAGGATCTCAAATTATTGCAGATGCTATGACCTTTAACAGAATTTTTACTGTTCACGGAACAACATTAATTTTCTTATTCATTATTCCATTTGCATCAGCTGTTGGTAACTATTACGTTCCAATTATGGTTAGATACAAGGATATGGCATATCCAAAACT
>JGI26259J51720_1000353_pt1 | contig 19038 bp, 25 predicted proteins | sample SaaInlV_100m_DNA_5_FD_51720 | JGI IMG/M metagenome (IMG submission 51720) | reverse complement strand
TATTTACGCACGATTCAGAGTTGGGATTAAAAAATTTGATTTGATGAAACACTTGATGGGTTTGATGAAACACTTGATGGGTTTGATGAAACATTACTCCCATAATACATCAAATTTAGATTCAAATAATATCAAAAAAAGAAAATTGTAGTTATTTTGTTCTTTCTAGGCACAGATAAGAAGATCAAGACTATTTTATTTCTTAGAAAATGTTTTTAAAAATAATTTTAATTCTTCTTTTTGTTTAACTAGAGAAGTATTTTCCCAAATTTTTAATTGGTTAAATTTTGCTAATTCATAAAAAATATCTTTATCTTCATCACTAAATTCATCATGTCCTTTTTTGTTAATTTTTCCATGTTTTCGTAATATACCAGATCTGCCTTTAGATTCTTCTTGATATTCTATAATTATTTTATTTTTAAAATCAATTAAATCAGGAACAAATTGTCTAAATCCTTTTTTTCTAAATTCTAATGCTTGTTTTTCTGTTAAAATTGGAACTTTTTTCCATGTTCCAAATTCATCAATAACTATTCTTGTTTTACCTTCTTTTGTATCCGTATCGATCATAAAATTATAATAATTTTCTTTATCGATTTGTTTAATTTGTTCACTAATATCAAATAATTTTTCAAGATCTTGAATGCCCACATCAAAATATTTGAATTTGAGTATATGATGAGAAGGTTATCTTAGTATCAATTAACAAATTAAATAATGATCGTTATACAAAATCAATAAATTCATTTTTTATTTAATATAGAATCAATTAAATTATAACCCAATTTAGATTCATTAAATCATATGGATACTTTTGAAGCAATTAGTAGTAGACGTGCAATTAAAAAATTTGATAATACATACAAAATGACATCAGAGCAAGTAGATTCTTTAATGAAATTAGCAATTCTTTCCCCAACAAGCTATAATCAACAAAATTGGCGATTTGTAACTANAACTGATGATGAAATTAAAAAGAAAATCAGTGTTGCGGCTCGTAATCAAGCACAACCTACTGATGGTGCTTTAGTTATTTTATTATGTGGAAATACAAATGCATGGAAAGAAGATCCATTAAGATATTGGAAAAATTCAACTTCTGAAAAACAAGAGTATGTAAAAAATGCCCTTGAAAAAAAATATGCAAACAGTTCTGAAAATAGACGAGATGAAGCAATGCGTTCTTGTGGATTTGCAGGTCAAACCATAATGATTGCAGCACGAGAAATGGGTTTGGATTCATGTCCCATGGTTGGTTTTGAATATGATGAAATTGCAAAAATAATTAATTTACCAAAAGATCACATTATTGTTTTAATGATAGTTGTTGGAAAATCTGCAGAGCCGGCAAATCCCCGAGGAGGTCAATTAGAATTAGACCAAGTAGTGTTTAAAAACAAATTCAATTAAACACCATCATTTTAATTTATTTTTATAAAAATTTATTCCATCATTTTTAGAGTATCAGATGCAGTAACAATCCCCACAATATGTGAATTTTTTGAAACTAGAATGCATTTTGAATATCTAATTAATTGTATAAGGACATTTGCAGGAGTATCCCAATTTACAATTGGCGGAATTGGATCCATAGTATCTGCAAGTTTTGCTTTTTTCAATTCGGCTTCCCCCAAATCAGATAAATGTTTGATAATTCCATCTTCAGATACTATTCCCACAATTTTTGATTTATCAAATACAGGAATTTGACTAATCGATAACATATGCATTTTTTTTATTGCATCATGAAGTGTATCAGTAGGTTTTAATTTTACAATGTCATCACTACAAAAATCACCTACAATGTGGGATGATGACTCTCCTTCCAATTTGGCTAAATTTTCAAAAATCTTTTTTGCAGTTTCATAGCTTGGTTGACTTCTTCCAGACTCTATTTGATTAATCATTGAAGTACTAACCTCAGTCATTGATGCAAGTTTTTTTTGAGTAATACCCAATTTTTGCCTAATTTGTTTTATTGATTCAATTCTTGGAAGCAATTCAATTAGAATAAACTATGTTTGGTTTTAAAATGTATTATTTTTTAGTTTTTTTTGCTTTTTTTGGTTGTTCAATTGCGGCTTGGGCTGCAGCTACAATTGCAATAGGGATTCGATGCGGAGATGCACTAACATAGCTTAATCCTTCCCCGTGACAAAATTTGATTGAACTTGGATCTCCACCATGNTCACCACAAATTCCAACTTCCATATTCTTTCTAATTTTACGGCCATTAGTTACGCCTATTTTGATTAAGCTACCTACACCATTAACATCAATTGATTGGAATGGGTTTTTNTCAAGTAATTCTTTTTCCATATATTCTGGAAGGAATTTTCCTTCAACATCTTCCCTACTGAAACTAAATGTTCCTTGGGTTAAATCATTAGTACCAAAACTGAAAAACTCNGCAGTTTTTGCAAGTTCGCTAGCAGTTAATGCTGCNCTTACTACTTCAATCATAGTTCCAAAATTAATTTTTAATTTCATTTTATTTTTAGTTTCTACTTCTTTTTTGATAGTATCGTAGATTGCTTTAATGTGATTTAATTCAGCAATACTACTAATTTGTGGAATCATGATTTGCGGATGTGCCTTTACTTTTTTCTTTGTTAATTCTACTAATGCTTCAAAAACGGCACGAATCTGCATTTCATAAATTTCAGGATAAGTAATTCCAACTCTAACTCCTCTGTGTCCCATCATAGGGTTAATTTCTGCAAGTTCTCGAGCTCTTTTTAAAACCACTTCAGCATCATTAACTTCATCAGTTTTATTTTCTGCTTTTAATTTTTGAATTTTTTCAACTAATTCTTCAGGGTTTGGTAAGAACTCATGTAATGGAGGATCTAATAATCTAATTGTAACCTCATAGCCTTCCATTGCTTTTAGGATTTCAATAAAATCACTTTTTTGTAATTGACCTAATTTTTTAAGAACTTGATTTCGCTCTTCAACATTTTCAGCCATAATCATATCTACAAATAAACCAATTCTATCAGTTCCATTGAACATTCTCTCAGTTCTACACAATCCAATTCCCTGACCTCCAAACTGTCTTGCAAGTCTTGCACCTTCTGGTGTATCGGCATTTGCTCTAATTCCTAATGTTTTTGCTTTTTGTGCCCATGCTAAAATTTGTTCAAAATCTTTAGTGACTTTTGGTTCCACAGTTGGAACTTCACCAAGAAATACAGTACCTTCACTACCATCAATAGTGATTGTGTCACCTTCTTTTATCGTAATACCATTTGCAGTACACGTGTTATTGTTATAATCAATTTTTAATTCAGGACATCCTACTATGCAAGGTTTTCCCATACCTCTTGAAACAATTGCAGCATGAGATGACTTTCCGCCTAAACTAGTTAAAATTCCTTCAGCTGAGAAAAAGGCAGGGACATCTTCAGGTTTTGTCTCTTTTCTAACTAGAATGATTTTCTTTCCTTCTTCTCCCAATTCAATTGTCTTTTTTACATCAAATACTACAATTCCACTAGCAGCTCCTGGTGATGCTGCAATACCTTTTGCCAATTGTTTAAAATCTTTAACTTTTGATTCATCCATTGTTCTATGGAGTAATGCTTCTAATTGTTGTGCAGGAATTCTCAATAATGCTTTATCTTTGTTAATTAATTTCTCTTTTACCATATCTACAGATGTTTTAACTAATGCACCTGCACTCATTTTTGCAGTTCTTGTTTGTAATAAGTAAAATTTTCCTTGTTCAACGGTAAATTCAATATCTTGAGGTTCTTTGTAATGTTTTTCTAATTTTGAACATGCATTGTATAGTTCTTTGTAAGATTTTGGCATGTCTTTTTTTAATAATTCAATATTTTGTCCAGTTCTAACTCCAGCTACAACATCTTCTCCTTGAGCATTGATCAGATATTCACCTTCCAATTCTTTTTTACCATTATGACCATTTCTTGTAAATACTACTCCTGTTGCACTATCATCACCCATATTTCCAAAAACCATAGTAACTACATTTACTGCAGTTCCATTTGCAATGTCTTTAGTGATACCATTTTTTTCACGATAAACAATTGCTCTTTCCCCCATCCAACTTTTAAAAACAGCTTCTATTGACAATTCTAATTGCTCTTTTGGAGAATCTGGGAATTTTCTCTTTGTATGAGTTTCACATATTTTTTTATATTCTGAAACAATTGTTTTTAATGATTCAACGTCTAGTTTACTATCATCTGTAACACCTTGTGCATTCTTTGCAGTATCTAATACATGATCAAATTTTTCATCATTTACTCCAAATACCACTTTTCCAAATAATTGAATAAATCGCCTATACGAATCCCATGAAAATCGAGGATTTTTGGTCTGTTCTGCAAATCCTTCTACTGTTTTTTCATTTAATCCCAAATTCAAAATAGTATCCATCATTCCAGGCATGGAAATAGCAGCACCTGAACGTACAGATACTAGTAGGGGGTTAGTTGTTGAATTCCATTTTTTACCAGTCTTTTTTTCCATTTTTATAATATTTTTCATTACTGCTGGCATCAGATCCTTAGGTAATTTTTTGTTATTATCATAATACTTGTTACATACTTCAGTGGTAATTGTAAAACCTGGAGGGACTGGAAGTTTTAATCGAGTCATCTCACTTAGACCTGCACCTTTTCCACCTAGCAACATTCTCTTTTTGCTATCTGCTTCTTCAAATGCATAAACTGGTTTTGTTTTTACCATGTGTAATTTTCTAAATTTTTTGGCTTTTTAAACTAATGCCTTGGCAAACTCTGAAATAATTTTATTCCAGTTTTTAGATTTTATAATTCCACTTGCAACTAAGATCCCTTTTGATCCTAATTCTACTGCTTTAGATACATCATCGCCTGAAACAATTCCTGCACCACAAAGAAGTTTTGTTTTGTTATTTGCATCTTTAACTGCTTTTGCAGCTTTTACAATTAATTCTGGTTTTTCACTTGAAACAGATTTACCAGATCCAATTAACTCAGGTGGTTCTATTGCAATAAAATCAGGATTTAATTTTACGTATTTTTTGACTTCTGCTACATCTTTTACACACACAATTGAGATCATTTTTAGTTCTTTTAATTTTAAAACCAATTTTTGAATTTCTTTATTTGTAATTCTATGTTCACTGTGATTAATCAAAGATCCTTTAACTTTAGATTTTTTTAGCAACTCAGGAATCATAAAACCAGTGGTACTACCAATTTTGGAATCATCAACATGTTGAGATAATATTGGAATTGAACTATTAGATACCACTCCAATCAAATGTTGTGGAGGAGCAATTGCAATTTTTACTTTAAACTTTTTTGAAACTTTTTCAGCAGTTTTTACAAACTGGGTAATTTTATCGCCTGAAATTTCTTCNTANTTTTTACAGTTAATAACAAACATCGTTCTTTGAACTTCTTTGTATTGTATTTATTTCTTAATTTAACTTTTTTAATCGATTATCATATATTTTTTTCATCGAGGANACCAATATCATCAAAATTAAGCCTGCAGTGTTTGTTCCTATGATGAATACATCTGAAACAATAACACCATAAATTAACCATAAAATTGAACCAGCTGCGATAAACAACATTAAAAATTTTGAGACATCTTTGAGACTTTTTGTTTTATATCCTTTGTAGAGTTGTTCTATCCATCCTGTGAGAATTAATACCCCAGCTGCTACTCCCAGAATCGTTAACAGCGTTCCATCTATTTCCATTTTAACTCCAAAAAAATTCATCCAACCCTGTTTGTTTTGGTTTTCCAAGTATCGTATCAAAATCCAAATCCATAGANGATGTTATTTGTTCTAATGTTGATTCTAAAAATTCCATATATTTTTTAGAATCCATTTCCTCTTTTTTTGCTAATTCTACGGGTTTAACTCCGGGTTTGTTTAATATTTTAATAAATGAAATTTTATCTCCTTTCTTTAACTCTTTAATAGATTCAAGTTGCCTTGCTGCTCGTATATGTTGTGGAATTGTTTTTACATATTCAGATGGTGCCTTGCTTAACATTACATTGAACGTTAAATCTTCTAATGGTATTTCTTTTGCTTGAACTTTTTTTCCACAAACTGCTATTTTTTCAGAAATAGATTTTTTTGCTTTTACAAAATCTTCCATTGTTTTTACTTCAGATAAAACATCCAATAATTCAAAAAATAATTTTTTAATAAATGCAGGAGTATGAGATTTCTTTCCAGTTAATCCCTTTACATCAACTTTTCCAGAATCAGTTACACCCAAATAATTTTTCTTNCTATTACTTAATACACAATACCTGTAAGTCTTATCAATTTCTAAATCAACNCCATGATCAATTTTAGCTTGTTCAATGATTGTTTGTATTTGATTTTGTGTNGGATTTTTAATAAACAATGAATCAGTATCACCGTATAAAACTTCAATTCCAGTACCCTCACATTTTTTGATAGTTTCTAAAATTGTATGTCTACCTACGGCAGTTGTTGCTTCTGCTGCAGGTAGAAAATAGAGCGGAAATATTTCAGCACCCATTACCCCATAACTTGCATTNAAAATAACTTTAAGCGCCTGACTAACTACAGTGTATTGTTGTCTTTGTTCATCAGTTAGTGTTTCTTTTTTTGAAAGACTTTTGTAATAATTTACTCTCAAATCCCTCAGTGATCCNATGATCATGGANGTTAATCCATTTCTTTTAGAACATGTCCAATGATTTGTTTGNGGNATTGTATTTTTTTTACATTCTTCATGAGAACATCTAACNGTTTCATAAGAGAGATTTCTAACTTTGATAATACTTGGGTATAGACTTGCAAAATCCATAACAACTACTTTGAAATGAATTCCTTCTTTTGGTTCAACTACTAATCCACCTCGATATTTTTTATCTTTAATTACCGCATCAGACATAACGCCTTCTGTTCTTTTTTGTAATTCGTCCCTTTTTGGAATAAGTGCATTTCTTTTCCTATGTTCATAATACAACAAACTTCTAATCCATTGAGACACACCCATTCTTGCAATATCATCAACAGGCATTCTTCCAATTCTTGCAATGATGACAAGTAAGTTCATCAATAAATCGCCGTTAAAACTTGTAAGTTCATAAGTTAATTGTGCATCATTGTAACAATAATTTGCAGTTTGATAAAGAGATAATTTATCAAAATCTAAACCATAATCAATTTTTTCTTTTCCCAATAGTGCCTTAGATACACTGTTTAATGAAAAATCAGTATATGCTTGACTAAATGCATAAATTTGAAATGAACGATTAGATAAGGTCCTATACAAATCAATATGAACTCCATGTTTTAGAGTTGCAGAATCCCTCATCATGTATAGAGGATTATCATCATTTGAAACTCCCAATCTTTCGGCTCGATTATACAAATAAGGTAAATCAAATTCATCGCCATTGTATGTAACTACAAATGGAAATTCTTCAATTATTTTGAATGCATCTGCAATCATTTCTTTTTCTTTATCTAAATCATAAAACGTTACTTTGATATTTTCATCTAATTCATTATTCCCTTGTGCTGTTCCTTCAGTTTTAAGCACAAAAATTTGATCAAAACCATCACTTCCTTTAAGACCTATGGCAGTAACTCTTTTTTCGGCAAGTTTTGGATCTGGAAATCTTCCCGGATCAAATTCTACTTCAATATCTACACTCAGTCTTTTTATTTTTGGGATTGGTTGATTAAGTAAATCAGCCCATTCTGAAATAAATGCTTTAAATTCTTCTGCATCTATCATACTTTCACTATCTACTTTATCCCACAACAAACTTTTCAGTGCAAGTTTTACTTCATTAGATATNTCCATATTGTGGGGTTTTAGTAACCCGTCTGTTATCTCATAATATTTTCCAATAATTAATTGTCTATCATACAGATATGTTTCATAATATTTGATATCAGATTCCCAGGTTTCAATTTGATTTCTAATACTATCACCATAATTTCCTCCGATTGAAAGTGGATTATCTACTACTATTTTAGACATTTCAATTTCTTTATCTTGAATTAAATCATGTTTCTTAACTGTTTTAATTTCTATAACATCATCTCTTTCTTGTAAAAAATCTAATTCCTCAGGAGATAATTTTGAATAACAGTATGGTTTATGTCCAATTTCATCTTTCCATAAAAATAATTTTTGTTTTGTTGGTTCATAAAATTTCAGAATTGCAGATTTGCTCAATCCATCATATGTTGCAGATACTAACATTGATGGAAGCATTGTTTCTATTTTTTCTACTTGTGCTACTTTGGCTTGCATTTAATCACTCATTTTTTTCATATTTACTGACAAGTTCTTTTGCCCATTTTACAATTTTTGTTTTTTCTAAATGTACAATTTCCACACCAGCTTCGTTTAGTAAATCATAATCTGTTTCAGGATATTTATCCAAACAAACAAATTTTTTGATTCCAATAGTTATCGCCATTTTTGTACATTCTAGGCACGGGACAAATGTNGAATACAAAATAGCACCATCTGCACCGGCTTCTATTCCCAAAATTGCACAGTGCATTATTGCATTGGCTTCAGCATGATTACATAAACAACGATCTAAAGAAGCACCAGATTCTATTTTCCCATCCATTCTAAGCTGACATCTTTTACATCCACCTTCAAAACAATTTTTAATTCCAGGAGGAGTACCGTTATAACCTGTTGCTAATTGTCGATGATTTCTTACAATTACTGCACCAACTTGTCTAGTCATACAATTTGAACGTAATTTTGCTAATTCTGCTTGTAACATAAAATATTCATCCCAATTTGGCCTATCAAAAGAATTACTCATACGAATCGTGTCTAAATGTTACATATATGGATCTCGTTAATTATAATTTTATTTGCGATCAATAATTTTAAAAAATTATGATGCACCCCACCTTTAAATTCAAATTAAAACACACATTATTGAAATGAAATTAAATCTTCTTTTGATTATTACAATGGTTTCAATTTTTACTATCTCTGCAGTAGGACAATCTGTTCTGGGATATGGGGGTCCACCTGAAAATAATAGTGCAAATAATTATACTGTAAAAATCAATACTGATCAAGAATCATATGTGATGGGAGAATCAGTGATTTTTACGGGTTCTGTAAACAAGTATGATGAAGACCGTTCTTTGAGAATTACTGTTTTTGATTCTAGCAAAAATTTGATCATAACTAAAAAAACACCGGTTGATACGTATGGCACGTTTACTTACACCGTAAAATTAAATGAAAAATTTTCTGATGGTAAATATATTGTAAAATCCCAATATGGGACTTCCAAATCAACTGTAAACACTTCGTCGTTCATGGTTGTTATTGGAAACACACCCATAACGACATCAGATACATCTGAAATTCCTGTTTGGATTAAAAATAACGCAGGTTGGTGGGCAGAGGGTTCTATTGATGACTCATCATTTGTATTAGGAATTCAATTTTTAGTACAAGAAGGATTTATGAAAATTCCCATAACATCACAAGGTAATGGATCTGAAAGTAATGAAATTCCTGTTTGGATTAAAAATAACGCAGGTTGGTGGGCAGAGGGTTCTATTGATGACTCATCATTTGTATTAGGAATTCAATTTTTAGTACAAGAAGGATTTATGAAAATTACAAATTAAGGTATAAATTTTAAAAATATATTTTATTTATTGCATTTTTCTAATTTTCATACCAATTCCAAAAGATATGATCATTCCAGTTAAAGACAAGATTGTCAGAGAATTAGTATCAACAGTTGACGGAGTATCAGTAATCAATGGAATCAATAAAGAAAACCCAAACATAATTCCACTAACATAACTAATATTTTTTAAAATTGGCAATTTACAAGGAATCGGCATAAAAAATAGTTTTTTTTAAATTATTTAGTCTTTGATAATGACAAATTAATTTATATTTTAAAAATCCATATTTGATTGATGAAAACTGAAAAAGAAATAGAAGAATTTCGAAGAGACATAGAACAAAGATTGATTGATGTTTCAAAATTACCTGATCCTATAGGGGCTATGAAATATTATCAAGGTGCACTTCGAACTCTTGAATGGGTAACTACGGGACAGGATATCTGAGTACTATTTTTGAGTAATTCTAAGGGCTATCCCGATTATTAGAAAAATTATCATAAAGTATGATGTCATTACTGTCCATTGTGTAATTGTATCTAACTGCAAATCATTTACTAGTAAAATTGAAAATAATATTGTAAAAATTACACCAATTACTAGCATGATATTTCTAATTATATTTTTTTTATTTAGAAATCCCATAAGGATTATCTGAAATTAAATTATTTATTCCAATGTATTTTCTAATTTACGCCACTACGTCTTTTAATTTCAGGTGTTTTTTCAGTAGTGACATCTTTTTGAAAATTTTCAAGTTTTTGTTGATTTTCTTCAATTTCTTCTTTTGTCCATTCACGTACAAATTCATCTTTAATATCAACAAAATTTTTACATTTTTCACAAAGCCATAATGCATCTCTTTGTTCTGGAAACATAATAGGAAATCGTCTTCCATTACATTCCTTGCATAGTAGTGGCATAATTTTCTGTATTTGTACTTCTATTTGTACTGACATTATTACAAATAATGTTCAAAAAAATAATTTTGTTTGTTAAATACACAGTCTTAATAAAATTAGTCACAATATTCACATTTCAAAAAAGAGTATTTCGTATTTCATTACAAATTGTATAGTATTATGAATTTTTTTAAGATTAAGAATACTAATAGAATAAATTTGATTTAAAAATTAATTGAAAGATCAAAAATCATGGTAATGGTTCATGTCCTCGTTTGTATCCACTCCATTTTCGATATTCATAATCAGTTAAAGGAGTTTCACAACCACATTTACAAAGAGTTTTCATAATTACATTAAGAAAAACAGTGTATTTTTAGATTATCTTTAGAATATACTGACCATTCATTAACAATATTTGAAAAAATAAAATAAAGAAAGATCGCAATTAATTAAAAATTTTAAATTTTTACAACAAAATTATTTTGAATGAATTTTATTTTGTATTTGTGCTAAAATCAATGCAGCTTTATCCTTATTTTCATAAGTATCAACAGTTTCATCCAAGATAGCATCAATTTCATAGCTTTTATCAACTAAAATACTTGCAACATGATCATCCAAAGTTCCATTCCCAATCAAATAATATGCAAAAACAGTATTTTTTTGACCAATTCTATGAAGTCGATCCTCTGCTTGACGATGGATTGCAGGACTCCAATCAAGTTCTGCAAAAATAACATACTTAGCTCGAGTTAAATTAATTCCCACATTTCCTGCACGAATACCTGCAATCATTAATTTGGATTCACCTTTTTGAAATTTATCAATTTGGTCTTGTCTGAGGGTATCAGATTGACCACCAATGATAGAAACAGGGGAAAATTCCTGAAGGCTTTCATGTAATAATTTATGAATTACTTTATGATGACAAAAAACAACAACACTTTCTTCAATTTCCATAATATTTTTTACAAAATTAATCACATGAGGTAATTTTGCAACACCAGCAATTTGTCGTTCACTTTGAATTGCCCTGTGATATGATGCAGATTTTGAAAATTCAGTCTGAGCTTCTTTTTGTTCAGCTTCAAGTTTTTTCCAAATTTTATCAAGTTCTTCAAGATAAAAATCAGTATCAGATGCAATTACTTCTTTGTAGCGAACCTTATCTTTAAGCTCCTTTAAAACATCAGATTTTTTTCGACGAAGCATAACATGTTTTTGTAATTCATTTCTAAGAGAAGCTCGTTTATTTTCTAAAACTATAGCTTTGCCTTTATCATTCATATAACAAAAGTATTCACAAAATTCCTTAAAGCTACCAAGTAATCCAGGTTTTAAAATATCAATTATGGGCCATATTTCAGAACCGCGATTGTAAATTGGAGTACCAGAAAGACCAATTCTATATTGAATTGAAGGTAATGCTGCAAGTTTTTTAATAGCTTTGTATTTTTGAGTTGTTTTAGATCTTAGGTTATGAACTTCATCACACACTATAGTACGAATTCCAACTTTGTCTAAATCAACTGCACGTTTGAAAAGTAACTCATAATTAATTATGTAAATATCGGTTTTTGGCAATTCTTTAGATTTACCAGTTCTTATCAAGGTCACACTAGGGGATTCAGATTCAATAATTCTACCATTTCTGCTTTTTTTCTTAAGAAATTTTTCTATTTCACGTTCCCAATTTTTCAATGTAACTAAAGGAGCAACAATGAGAACAGGGAATGTTTGTTTTTCTGTAGAAACATACGATAAAGTTTGAACGGTTTTTCCAAGTCCCATTTCATCTGCAAGCAGTGCATTGCCAGAGGATTTTAGTAAGAAATCCAACCCTTCTTTTTGAAAATTCATTAATTTTCCTCTAAATTGTTCACCAGTTTTTGCACGCTTCAGTTTATGTTTAATGGGAGGCAAAGTGGGTTTGGGAGCATATGTTTTAACAATTTTTCTTTGCCAAATTGTTTTTGAAAGAATTTCTAACGGATATCGATCCATTAGCAGTTTTAATTGTTTTATACTTTCAAGAGAGTCTGCAATTATTACTTCATGCTCATTTTCACCATACCAAGCTTCAGGAGATAATTTAGAGATCATGTCAACTGCACGAGCACCAGTGACTTTCCAGCACCAAATTTTAGAATATTTATCAAGAACATATTCCAACGTACCAAAATTTTCTAGTGATGTTGCCATAATTTGTCGTTTTAAAGTTTTTTTGCCTTATGAATCTTGAGGTTTTAATAAAATTATATTAAAAAAATGAAAATCGACAAGAGTTAAAATATAACCCATAAACTTGATTTTGGGACAAATAAAATAGATACATCTATTCAAAAGAATTTTACAGTGAGATAAATTCAAAAATAAAACAACACAACATACGTTTAAAATTCATAAAAAATAATTAACAATATGGAATTTATACAAAATGAAGAACCAGAAATAAAAAAACCAATCATTATAGCTGCAATGCAAGATATGGGAAATGTTGGAAGCATTGTAATTAATTTTATAAATAAATCATTAAAATCAAAATCATTTAGAACTGCAAAATTATCATTTCCAACATATGTGATAGATAATGGAGGACATATTGATCTACCAAATGAAAGTTGGGAATACAAATACACAGATGATTTGATCATATTTGGAGGGGGGAACGGTCAACCTCAAAACAATGACGAATTAAACTTATTGTGTCAAGATGTAATTAATGTTGCAAAAAAATACTCTGCAAAATTTATTTACACTTTAGGAGGATTTCATACAAATAGAATTTTTAACAATGAACCTAAAACATACATCACTACAACATCAATAGAATTAACAAAACAAATAGAAAGATTAGGTGTAGATATGACTCCTCAAAAATCATTGATTACAGGATTTAATGGTTTGATTCTAGGGTTTGCAAAAAAATATGGAATACAAGGAATGGGAATGTATGGAGAATTAAATAATCCAGAAATTCCACAGTATAGAGCCGCAATTAGTATTATCAAAACAATTGAAAAATTAACATATAGAAAATTAGGAAATACAACAGAATTAGAAATTTTGGCTCAAGATATTGAGAATAAATTTAAAAATTAATGAGTAGTTCCAATTCCATGAGCAGCAGTATTCTCATCATGACAATCACAACTACATAGATGAGTTTTATGTTCATTCATACAATCAATACATTCAAAATGTTTTCTAGTTTCACAAGATGCACAAATCATAATTAACCATAATAATAGAAGGATTTGAATATTTCTTTAATATTGAAAAATTAATAACAATTTAGCACCTTTAAAGTAGTTCTATTAGATAAATCAAAATTTAGAACCATCATTTGTATAAAATTTTACTCATAAAATAAATATTTTTTAAAAAATAAAATAAAAAATAGATTTAGAGTACGGGAAATTGACGATACTAAACAATTTTTAATGCAAATAAAAATGACTAACTAATTGAAAGTATATCATAAATCATCTTGCATCACATGTAAAAAAACAATTTCAGAAATGGAACGAATGAAATTAGATGTAGAATCAAGGGATTTTTTTAAAGAACCATTTACAGAATTAGAATTAAAAAAAATAATCAAACTGACTGGAAAAAAACCTTCAGAGCTACTTAGAAAGAGAGATAAAATATACAAAGAAATGAATTTATCAGAAAACAAAAAAACAGATTCACAGATAATTAAACTGATGGTAAAACATCCAGGATTGATATTGCGTCCAATTATTATTTTAAAAGATAGGGCGATAGTAGGTAAAACAGATCTTAAAAAAATATAATAAATTAATCAGTATTTTCTTGTTTGAAAATCCTAATTGCCTCCAAATGAGAACAATTAGCTTTTTGGCCATTTCCATGATGAAATTTATAATAATTTTTGAATCCAAAACACTCACAAGTGTCAGAAGTAACAAAATAAGATTTTTCAGGGTTTGATGATGACCGAATTTGGAATAGATCTTGTTCAATTTTAGATACAAGTCCAGACTCAACTAGTTTTTTTGCCTTTTTGATAGTAGCTGGACTACTCATATTATCACGACAATAATTTAGACATTTTAATCTAGATATTTGAAATAACAATAGAGATAAAATTTTGGAAAAAATTATCCAATCTAATCAGGAAAACAACATATCAAACAGGAGTTAGAGGATAAAAAAAAATTGAATTCAAATTAAAAAAAATCTAAATTATAGTGAATAGATCATACACCGATGAAAAATATAATTATGAAATAATAGTACTCTAAAATGATATTAATCAAAATTATGATCATAAAAAATATCAAAATTAAAATTTTAGGAATATTGTTATTTTTTATTATAAATATTTTATCAAGATAATTAATTAAAAATTGAATTCAAATTTCATACCATTGTTTTGAAAATATTTTTGGATTGCAATTCTTATGGGTTTTTCCGAATATTTATTCAAAAGAAAATTCAAAATTTTATGAATATAAGTTTCCAATATTTTCTTTCTTTCATGTGCCACTTTAGATGTCAATATTTTTATTTTTTCATGATGATCAATTCTTAACATAACCAAATAAGCTCTATCAACATCATCTTGAATATGTTCTAGTAAATTTAATCCCTTTTCCCTCAAACGTATTCCATCAAATTTCATAATGGTAGGAATTTGTTTGATAAAATTTATTTCAATTTTTTGATTTGATTCAAAAACTTCCATCATTTTTAAGAAATTAAATTCACTTTGAACATCATCATTTTTCTTATACACAAGTTTATTTTTATCAGGTTTTGTTTGAAGATAACCAATATTTTCCAATATTTTCAGAGTCTCAACAATAGCAGATTTATCACCACCAATTTTTCTAACAATATCATTTGTAAATTTCCAATTTCCAGTTAATTCCAATATTTTATCATCATATTTTGTAGTCAATACCTATGCATTCTAAAATAGATAGTTAAATTATAATCTAAATAAAAATAGATAGGAACCAAAACCACATGGTTATCCACTGATAACTAATCACTATACGGTCTCAATAGCCTGCGCATAATGTTTGGAATTATTTGATTTCTATCAATACTAATTNGTCATAATAGAATAAAAAGGTAATTTANTANAAANCAAATATTTGTTAATTTTTATTAAATTTTTTAAAAATATTTAAAGAAAATATCACATTAAAGTTATGTTATTTTAAGTCATTAAATAAAACAATGTCAGTCATTCAACAAGTCAATGAGAATGAAGAAAAACTACTCAACATGATCTTGGGAGAAATTCCTAGTTCAAGAGTTGCAATCATTTGTGATCATGATGGAAATATCTTGTGGAATAGTATTAGAGATAACACTACAAGTTTTCTAACATTAGATGAAACAAAGGAATCTCTAAAAAGATCCATAGGATCATGGGGTAAAAGAAACGAGTTATTCTCAAAAATTGGGAATGGGAAATATGCCATTGTTGCATATGATCGAATTAAAAGAATCACCATTCCGCTTCCAAACAATCATCTTTTGTTTGTAAGTTTAGAAGGTGAAGAATTTGGTAACGTCAAAAATATCATGACTATAGTCAGTTGGGTAGATTCCAATATGGGGCTATAGATTATTTTTATTTTATATTTTTAAACAAAATATTTCAAATTCATTATATGTAAAATACAAATTATTTTTACTCAAAAAAATTATATTCATAGTAAACACATGTTATAAAAATTCAAGAATTATAAATTTAAAATAACTATTTTAATTAAACACAAATAACAAAGACAGTTACGTAAATAATTTAGATATATTTAATATTCATATTAAGTAGTAAATAGTATGGCAATAGCATTTATTTTAATAAATTGTGAAATGGGAAATGAGTTAAAAATAATTCCAAACCTCAAAGAATATTGTACGGAAGTTAATGGAACATATGGGATTTATGATTTCATTTGTAAATTAAATTATGATAGCATGAATACATTTGAAGATTCTTTGAAGAAAATTAGAAAAATTCAATTTGTTACACATACAATCACAATACATACAATTCCAGAGCAAGTATAATGAAAATTATTTTAATAAAATTAATCAATATATTAAAAAAATATAATAAAATATAGGGTATCATCAAATAATTTTTTAAAAAAAATAAATTATTCTTTATATATGTGAATGTCGTATACTAATCATGAAAATAGGAAGTAAACAATAATGGCAGTAGCATATGTTCTCATAAATTGTGAACTAGGTTCTGAAGAAGCCGTAATTGCAGAACTAAAATCAATTGAAAGTATTAAAGAAGTACATGGTACTTTTGGTGCTTATGATATCTTAGTAAAAATTGAATCTAGTTTAGTAGAAGCACTTCGAGAGACAATTACATGGAAAATTAGAAAAATATCAAAAATACGATCCACATTAACATTAATGGGAATTCAGGGTCAAGAGTAAAAAATTGCCAAAAGCATACATCTTAATGAATTGTGATATGGGTGCAGAAAAAAAGATTATTTCTTCATTAAATGCAATTAAAGGAGTTACAGAAGCTCATGGTACTTTTGGTCTTTATGATATCTTAGCTAAAATTGAATCAGATGATGAAAGAGAAATTCAAAAAATAGTAACTGAAAAAATTCGTAAGATGGCAGAAATACATTCTACAATGACTTTAACTCGTTCAGAATCTGAAGAACTATTCAAACCATCAGATAAAATAGATAATAAAACACTTGAAAAAAATTCATCTCAAGCATATGTTGTAATTCATACAGAGAAAGGTGAAGAATATGAAGTACTACGAAATAAGTCACATCCCAGAAATAAAAGAAGCAGATGTAGTATTTGGATTCTATGATGTATTATGTAAGATAGAATGTGATGAACATGATTTACTAGAACAAGTGATTACAAAAGCAATTAGATCTCTACCCCACATTAAAACTAGTATGACTTTGAATGTAATTTCAGAGCAAGACTAAAAGTTATTTTAATAAATCAACTTGAAATTACACGATATTTTATGAAAAACTATGCCTAAAAATAGAACATAATGAAAAGATAAGATATTCTAATAATATTATATGTGATTTTTTTGTGAAATGAGTGTTGAGTATGAAAAAATACATAGCTACACGTGTCGCTACAATGTTCGGAGTTTTACTGATAACATTATTGATTACCATTATTTTAGTAGGTTCCAACATGGATACAATTCTAAAACAAGGAATTGTGTTTCAAGTAAGATCTGAAATTATGAAAATCCAGCAATAGCAGAAAGTTTTTCATCAGTTAAAGAATTTGAAGCATTTATCGATAAACAAACAGATGAACGAATTAAAAATTTAGGGTTAGATGAGCCGTGGCATTCACCTCAAAGGATAGGATTTACAATGTATAAAATAATTTTATTAGATTTTGGACAAGCTACATTTCTTACAAGTGATTTAGGATCTTCAGATGTAAGAGACATTATTTTTGAAAAACTTCCAAGAACAATTCTTTTATTCACATCAGCTACAATAATTATTTCAATAATAGGGATTTTTGTAGGAGCATTATCTGCAAGTAAAATAGGTTCCACAATAGATAGAATTACATCAAGTTTTGCAATAATAAGTTCAAGTTTTCCAGTATGGTGGATTGGAATGTTAATGATATTTTTATTTGCATTTACATATCAAATTTTTCCAGCAAGAGCAACACCAGATATTCCATCATCAAATCCAGAATATTTAGTGACTTTATTGTATCATATGACATTACCATTAATCACAATAGTGATGATAGGATTTGGATCATGGGCATATTTGGTGAGAAATTTCATGGTAGGTATAATGCAAGAAGATTTCATCATAGCAAAAAAAACAATGGGAGTAAAACAAAATAGAATAACATACATTCATGCGTTAAAAAATGCAGCACCACCAATAATTACAATTTTAGCACTTAGTTTATCAGGTTCCTTAGGAGGAGCAATAATTACTGAAGCAGTATTTGATTGGCCAGGTATGGGCAGATTATATTTTGAAGCAATATCAGTCATGGATTTACCAGTAATTATAGGTGCAACATACATTTTGACGGTATTTTTTCTAGTTAGTATATTCATTGCAGATTTGTTATACGGGTACTTTGATCCGAGAATTCGTACAGGAGTTAATGCATGAGTAGTATCACACCAAATGAGATAAAAAAAGAATTTCTAAAAAGTAAAACAGGGATGACAGGNATTGCAATCCTAATAATTTTAATTTCAATATCAATCATNACAATAAGTATAATTCCTGTAGAAACTTTTCAGGAATGGAATAACCCAGGAAGTTGGATAACATATCCAAAAACGGCAATTCCAATTTGGGTGAATTTATTTTTAATAGAAAAAATTCCAGAACATAAAATTTTAACAGAACCAAAAGTTGAAATCACATCGAATGACGAAATTAACTTATCATCATATCAATTCAATGTGAATTTTAATTATGATGAATTTCC
>JGI26259J51720_1000343_pt1 | contig 19480 bp, 16 predicted proteins | sample SaaInlV_100m_DNA_5_FD_51720 | JGI IMG/M metagenome (IMG submission 51720) | reverse complement strand
GTTTTACGATCAACTACTTTGTAGATTAACTCAACGTATTTGGACTCTTCAATAAAATCTGCCATAATCTTTAAAAAATGGTTGCGCCAAAAATCTTAACAACGTCGCCTTCATAGCCTAAAACCAAACGACCGAGGTATTCACCTTCTTTTTTACTGTTAAGCTTGCCATTATTGGTTTGTCTGTATAAAACAGTCACATGCTCACCACGACGAATCATGCCTAGGTAGTCAGCGCCTTTTTCCAAGCCTTTGGTTAGTTCACTACGAGCAAATTGCTTACCCATTTCAACTTCATTTGCACCACGCAAAAAATCTTCTGAGAAGTTGCGTGTAAAAGCACCATAGTTCGCATTGTTAGAAAATTTTATTAGATCATCCCACATTGGGTGGGCGATGGCCAAAATCTCTTCGTCTGTCTTATCTATAATATTCATACTAATTGTTCCACTTTTTTTGCACCCTTTTAAGGGGTAATAAATTTACTTTTTTATCTATTGTAAGTCTTTTTATCAAAACCTACAATAGATAAAAAAGACCAAGCTGCAATAGGTTGGTCTTTTTATCAAAACAGAAATTTAAACTAAATCTCTATTTATTTTTTACTCTTCGTCGTTTACCAAATGGTAACAAGGCGCTTTAGCCATTGTGTACTCACCTGTAACACGATCACGATGAGAAACTGTCAATACATGCCAGTTTTCGTCATCAAGTTTCATCGCATCACCACGGTAATAGTAACCAGGCCATCTAGTTTCCTTACGGAAGAATGTATGCTGGAACACACACTCAGAAGTACGATGACGGTGTTTAAGCTCCCATGCACGCATTAACTGGTGAATATCTTCAGCACCTAACTTCTCTAGATCTTCTTCCATGATAGACATTTTCTGCATACCCATGTTTAGAAGCTTGTCATTAGTCATGTAAGAAACTGTTACACCACCACAGTACTCATCCATAATCTTCTGTAGACGCTGTAAACCAGGCATCGGAAGAATATAGCTTGGAGAAACTGTACCAGCAACGATTTCATTACGGCCAATTCTGTAAGTCTCAAGTGGACGGTAAATTTCTTCTTTACGATCAGCAATTTGCTTATCAGAAACAACAATACCTTCACCTTTGCCGTCATCAAGATATTGACAAGCAGCTTTAGCAGCAAGACGACCTTCAGTAAATGAACCTGATGAGAATGCATGTGGTGTACCACCAACTGCATCACCTGCACCAAATAAACCTTCAACAGAAGTCATACGGTTNTAGCCCCAGAAGTACTCTTCAGGAGATAGATCCTCAGGACCTGAACACCATGCGCCACAAGCAGTTGCGTGTGAACCCATAACATACGGCTCAGAAGTCGTTAACTCAGGGTTAATAAACTTAGGATCGATATCAGTTGCAGCCCATAAAACAGCTTGACCAACAGTCATACCTAGGAAGTTTTCCCAACCAACTTCTTCTAAATGAGGGTCTTGGAATGCTTCCATTGTTACCATGTGAATCGGACCACGACCAGCATTCATTTCAGAAATGATTGCAGAAGTACGTAGACAAGTCGGAATTGGACGAGCAGAAACGTGAGACGCTTCAGTGTTCAAGTANCGCTTNCCAACCATTTCCTCTAATGCAGGGAACCAGTTTGATTCATACTCTTCACCGTAACCATTTTGAGTGTACGTGTGTAAGTGTAGGAAGTATGCGCCAACAGGACCATAACCATCTTTGAAACGTGCAAGAACGATACGGTTTTCCATTTGCGTCATCTTCGCACCAGCTTCGATCAATAGACCATAAGCAGAACCAGAAGACCACGGAGCGTACCAAACACGACCTGCACCTTCACCTACTGAACGAGGTTTAAAGATGTTAGAAGCACCACCAGCACCAACAATAGTTGCCTTAGATTTAAAGACGTGGTAGTTACCAGTACGTACGTTAAAACCAACACAACCTGCAACACGGTTATCTTGTGCATCGTCCATTAGCAAGTGAGTAACCATAATACGGTTGTACACTTTGTCAGCTTGCTTAGTAGCAGCTTCAGCAACGATAGGCTTGTATGATTCACCATGAATCATGATCTGCCACTTACCTTCACGCATGTATGCGCCTTTAGCAAGACCTTCAGCATTTTCACGCTTAGGATCTTTCATTAAAGGTAAACCCCATTCTTCGAATTTATGAACTGCAGAGTCAACGTGTCTAGCCATGTCGAATAATAAATCTTCACGAACCATACCCATTAAGTCAATACGTGCATAACGTACGTGATCCTCAGGGTTGTTTTCGCCGAAACGAGTACCCATGTAACAGTTAATCGCGTATAAACCTTGAGCAACAGCACCTGAACGGTTGATGTTTGCTTTCTCAGCGATTACGATTTTCTTGTTACGACCCCAGTATCTAGCTTCATAAGCGGCACCAGTACCACCTAAGCCAGCACCAACAACAAGAATATCAATGTTGTCTTCTACAATAGTTTTATAGGCTTTCATGGTATTCTCCTCCAGCTTTTAATGATAGTTTGTTAGATTCTAATGTGTGTAAACCACCGTCATCCATACGGATGTACTTAGGTTCAAATGCTAGTAACTCAGAGTTACGCATTTCAGCACTAGGCTCTTCCAAGTCTCTAAAGTCTTGGATTTTAGTTCCCCATGGTTGTGTAGTGATCGGTGATAAGAAGTTCTTAACACGGCCGTCACGGAATTTAACTCTCCATGCGATCGTACCTTTCTCTTCATCACGAATAGTACGTACACTGTGACCAAGTGGTGCAAAGTCTGCATAACCACGTACGTCAATAGCTTGGTGTGGACATGCTTTTACACATGAGTAACACTCCCAACACATATTAGGTTCAATGTTATAAGCACGACGATATTTATCGTCAATGTGCATAATGTCAGATGGGCAGATATCTACACAATGTCCACAACCATCACAACGAGTCATATATACAAAAGTTGGCATATTATTTCCTCTCTTAATTAATTAATATTAGTAGTGCTTAGGCGCTTCGCGCTTAATACCTAGACCCATGTTCGCTGGTGCATCTACAAGAAGCTCCATTGAGTGTCTATTTTTCTGGAATTCATCATCCGCAGCAGTCTTTCCACCAGATCTAGTTTCGTGTGGTAAGTTCTCGTTAGTACCGTTAGCCTGAATAATGCGCTTGTTGTAAGCTGCCGCAGGTTTGAAGAACATGTGTGAGAATTTAGACCAGTAAACGCCACCAAATAATGATGCTGTAGAAAGGATCACTAACGCGAACCAAACACCTGTGCCGCCACCGTAGATTGACCAACCTAAAGCAGTTAACGATGTTGCCATTAAAGATAATGAGAACATGTCTTTTCTAAGTGTAACGCTATTCCAAGCAACACCTTCAGCTTGACCGTCAACTTTGAATGAGAACCAGAACCAGAAAGAGCCGATAAACAACATGATTGCACCAAGATTCCACACCATTGCCAGTGTAGCAGTAGACTCTTCACCAAAAATAATCATTGCAGTCGCTGCATTGAATAGGATGAAACCGTACATTGTCAAAATGTGAACCAAACGACGAACAGGGTTATGGAACTCACCAGCTGTTGCGATATCTGTCACTACTGTGCTAACTAAGATGCCAGCCTTGTCACCAGCACTAAGCTGAGTAAGTCTTGTATCTTCTTTACCAACTGAACACGGTGCATCACCTGCTGCTAGTTGTGCTTCTGCTTTTGCTGCTGCATTAAAGAAATACGTTGTACTTCCTTTATGGATCAAGTCAGCAATTGTCATAAGTACTACTAATGCAATCATGATGATTACATATGTTTGCATACTTTCGTATCCGATGCTTTCAACTAATGTGGCAATCGGGGTTGTATCGAAATTGATCATGGTTAAATCCTCCTTAGGTTAATCAATTACTTCTGTTTATGCTAATCTTTCAATTAGCGCTTTTTTACAGTCTTTTTCTATCTCAACGTTCGTTACGTTTTCGTCAAAATCCAACTATTATACTTATTTAAAAGTTTGGTTTCAAACAAAAGGCTCTTATTTGCTAAGAGCCTTTTGCCTGGTATTTGTATTACTTCGCTGAGTGTCCGCTTAACTTAACTTCCACTTTATCTTCTTCCTTGATCGTTGCGTAGTAAGCTTGCAATACTTTAGCCACTTCAGGACGTGAGAATTCTTGTGGAAGGTCTTCGCCATCTGAAAGCATCTTACGAACCTTTGTACCTGATAAAAGAACACGATCTTTAGCTTCGTGTGGGCACGTCTTCATTGAAGACATACCACCACACTCATGACACCAGAATGTCCAATCAATTTTCAGTGGTTGTGTTACTAGTGCATCTTCAGCAATTTCATCAAAGATATTATGTGCGTCGAATGGACCGTAGTAATCATCAACACCTGCATGATCACGACCTACAATTAGGTGTGAACAGCCGTAGTTTTGTCTAAATAATGCGTGCAATAGTGCCTCACGAGGACCTGCATAACGCATATCTAATGGGTAGCCAGATTGTAAGATTGTATTATCCACAAAGTAGTTTTCAATTAATACTGAAATTGCCTCTGAACGAACATCGGCAGGAATGTCACCTGCTTTAAGGCCGCCTAATACTGAGTGAATCATTACGCCATCACAAATCTCTACAGCGATTTTCGCTAAGTACTCGTGTGAACGGTGCATTGGGTTACGTGTTTGGAATGCTGCTACTGTTTTCCAGCCTTTCTCATCAAAGTAAGCACGAGTCTCAGCAGGTGTCATGTATAAGTCACCAAACTTAGCCGGGAAACCACCGTCTGATAAAACCTTGATAGGTCCAGCAAGATTGTACTGTCCTTGCGCCTTAACCATCACCACACCTGGGTGTGCATCTTCAGTAGTTTTAAATACTGTTTCGCACTCGTGATCTTTATCAATTGTGTACTTCTCAGTAACTGTCATCGTTGCGAGAATATCACCAGACTTACTACTAACCAATGCAACTTCATCGCCTGCTTTAACATCTTCGTCGTCAGTTGATAAGGTAACTGGAATTGGCCAAAATAAACCGTTAGCCATTGTCATATTGTCGCAAACACCTTGCCAGTCTGCCTTACCCATGAAACCTTCTAATGGATTGAAACCACCAATACCAAGCATTACTACATCGCCTTCTTCTCTAGATGAACACGTGATCTTCGGTAAAGACTCGGCTCTTGATAATTCTGCTGATAACNCATCGCCCGATAATGCTAATGCATTCAGCGTGTCACTACCATGTGGTGGGACTAATTTTGACATAGTACAATCCTATTTTATGTTTAAAGATAGAAAATTATACCTATTGTGCTTTTTTAAGCATGCTCGATATAGAGATACGTTTATATATCCCTAATGATATATAAGCTAAAGTTTGATTTTAAATCGAACTCTTTGTGCGCCATCTTTGGACTTATTGGCAATCACCTTATCATTTTTAATGTCGTAATCTAATGTACCGCCACTAAATGAATCAAAACCTTGAACAAGGTGAGCATGACCTCTTAAGTGCACTAACTCTTTTTGAATGAGGTAGGTAATGTTATCTGCTGTTGCCTCAATAAATCGTGATTGGCTTGGCTGACTTTGTTGATAGTGTGCGCGTTGTTTTTTGTCGCCTTTGGCAATTACTTTAGTGACCTCCGTCTGGTTGCTAAATAACTGTATTTTTTCTGCACTCAAAATTAGCGAGCCTTGAACTACGCTAGCTTTGCCTGTATAAACGCTAAGCCCTTGTTTTTCATCAATGAGTACGGTTTGCGCTTTAACTTTGATTGGTTGCGTAGCATCATCTGCTAAGGCTATCACCATAGTTGGTATTAGAAAAATAATAAAGCAAAGTCTATTAATCATATTGCCCTACCACGCCGCCTGTAAATTTAATTTTTTGCCGACCTGCATCATAACGCATACCCTTGGCACGAATATCGGCCACATTTGACTGATAGTGAATGCCATTATCTGTCGTATACAACTGCTCACCATTCGACTGATTAACCGTGAGATCCTTGGTATCAATTCTTGATCCTGAATTTTGCAAAATATTAACTTGGCCAAACAGTTGAGTTACATCGCCTAGCATGTCCAAACCCTGGGCATAAATCTTATTTTCCGTAGATAAGTAGGTGGTTTTATTATCTGCATAATAATGTTTTTGATTATTAGACTGATCAATATATAAGTCTTTAGTTAGCATTTTTTGTCCACTGTCTTGATGGATCACTGTATCACCGGTTAGCTTCATTTTGTCAGCCTTGGTTTGCATATGCATACCTTGAGATAAAATTTTGGCATTTTCACCCAGATAAGTCACTTTTTTATCGCTCACCAAGTCATCTGTTTTAGTATTAACCAGTAATTCTTGCGTGTTCATTTTATGGCTAACGCCATTACTGGACGATACATCAACCTGGCCCTTGAATTTAACCCCTCCTGTTTCCAAGTAATTGGCACGTTTGGAGGTTAGTATGTAGTTTTCCTCCCCTTGCTGGTCATAAGTAACCACTCTAGGGTTAATTAAAAGGGCTGGATTATTCTTAAAGTTATAATACTGATCTGCCTCAACAAAATGCGACAAACGCTGATGAGCATCAAACTCTTGCAAAGCAAAATGATCAATTTTTTCAACATAGGAAACCTCTTTTGACACTAACTCGTTATCCGTCAAGGGCTCTGGTTTTTTAGATTGCAGTATATCAAATGAATATGACAGCCTCTCATCAAAAGCCACATGGTGGCAATAATCACTATAATAAAAGTCGTAATTAATAAGTTATGTCTTAATTGAAAATTCATTATGTCAAATTCAGTTGAAAAAATTCGTGGTATTTACGCCATTACACCTAACCAAATACTTGACATAAAGCTTATTGAGCAAGTCATTACTCAACACTCTATTGGTATTCTTCAATATCGTCATAAAACTAACAATACAGAAGTCAAACTCAACGAAGCTCAGCAATTACGTCAACTGTGTTCAGAGCATAATACTTTATTTATCATCAATGATGATATCAACCTAGCGCAAAAAGTTAACGCGGATGGCGTTCATCTTGGAAAAGAGGATGCATCGATTGCAACTGCTAGACAACATCTAGGTGAGAATGCCATCATTGGCGTGAGCTGTTATAACGATCTTAAACTTGCTCAATCAGCCGAGCAGCAAGGTGCAAGCTACGTGGCCTTTGGTGCACTATTCATTTCAAGCACCAAACCTGGCGCACCTGTTTGCTCACTTGATATTGTCACGCAAGCCAAACAAACGCTTAACATTCCTATCGTTGGCATTGGCGGGATAGATTTTAACAATCAACAGCAAGCTATTAATGCTGGCTGCGATTCAGTCGCCATGATTAATGCCTTATTTCAATCGAACGGCTAATTAATTTCTATAATTTGTTGCACACTAGGGCAGTACAAAGCGCAGTTGATGGTATTTGGATACACGCCTGATAAAACTTGTTTATAGAACAGCAGCTGCTTACTGTGCGCTTGCTTTTGTCGCTCAATAAACTGCTCAATAGACTCATGCTCTGCCAGGGTGGCAGTCTTGAAATCAATAATCCATAAAATATCGTCATCAATAAATAATCGATCAATAACAATACTGTGATTATCAACAACAAATTCAGCTTCAACTCGAGTCGATTCTCGAATTTTGAAAAGCCACTCAAACCGCGGATCACTTTGAGTATTTTTAAGCATATGTGTAATAAATTTTGCCTGCTGACTTAAATCCTGTTGAGCAAACCCCGCTTCAATTAGGCGCAATTTAATACTGACTTGCTCAGGTGAGAGCTGCTCTTGTTCATAATATTGATGCAGCAGTGTGCCCAACAAACTCTTAAATTGTAGCTCAGCACTCAGCTGAAAATCAATCTGCTCACTGGCTGAATCTGCCAGCTGCTGATAGTCTGGAAGATCTGTATAACGCACCAGTTTTGGCGCCTCTTTGGCAACTTGCTCATCCGCAATAATGGTTGGGCTAACTTGATCAAACTGCGACTGAAATTTTGAAGCTAGCAAGGCCAGCAAGGTATTTTTGCCCGCCTTATTGGCGTTGTTCAAAGTACCTAGCAAATGAACAGCCTGCTTAGCGCGCGTCATCGCAACGTACAGCAGGCGCAGGGTTTCGTTTTTATTTTGCTGAGATTCAACATGCTTTAGGTAGTCGTACGTTGCACTTTCCTTGGACTGTTCATAAGATTTCATTGGTGCCAATAGTAAAGATTGGTCAGCAGATTCTTGCAGATGAATAATCGGTGATTGATTGCTCTTTGAAGATTTTCCTAATCCAGGCATAATAACCCAATCAAACTCCAGGCCTTTAGACTCATGAATGGTCATCAGCTGAACACGAGCACTAGAACTAGGCGCATACAGCTCTGCTAACATTTGGCTAATGGTGGCCATATTAAGCTTTTGTTGCGACTCACACTCATGAATAATTTTCATAAACTGATCTTTAATCATTAGCTCTTTAACCGACAAACTCAGCTTTGGCATTAACTGATAAAGCGCAAATTCAAGCATCTGCACAAAGCTAAATCTTGCTCGCTGATAAACAACCTGATTCAAAGCATCAGCAACGTGCTGTGCACGCTTTACGCCATCTGCACTCATGTTTTTTAATACCTCTTGACTTCCAATGAGATCCAAGACAATTTGCTCATCATGTTGAGATAACACCAGCAAATCTTGCAAAAGTAGTCCGCACCAAGGTGCTCGTAACAAGCTAAGCCAGGCTGTTTTGTCGCCCAAGTGTAGTAAAGAACGTGTAAGAATTAACAAATCCTTAGTGAACAATTCTTCTTTAAGTGGTGTGGTTTTAAGCGACTCAAACTCAACCCCCGCCTGCTTTAAATTGGGCACAATATATTTTAGATGAGATCGACTTCTAACCAAAATTGCAATCCGTTTATCAGGATTTTTTTGAACAATGTCCAGGACAATTTGCGCCTCGCGCTCATCTTCTTGATAAGCACAAGGATACATCTGAATTGCCTGGTCATTATTCTGATTAGCAGCAATGGATGGCGAGTAACAAATAGCGCCTAAATACGCATCTTGTTGTTGAGGAAATATTTTGGAGAAAATCTCATTATTAGCCTCAACCACCGCCCTTGATGAGCGAAAATTAGTCGTTAGTTGTAAAAATTGTGGCTTAATGTTGGCAATACCTTGGGCGCGCACTTGCAAAAACAATCCCACTTGAGATTGTCTAAATAGATAAATCGACTGCATGGGGTCGCCCACCAAAAACAAGGTTTTGCCATCATCTGCCTGCCAATTTACAATCAACTTTTCAATCAGTGCAAACTGCGTACTGGAAGTATCCTGAAATTCATCAATCAATAGGTGCTGAATCTTGTAATCTAAAAATAAAGCGATATCACTTGTTTCATGATCACTTAATGCCTGATCAGCATCAAGTGCCACCTGAATAAAGTCAGTCGCTTGCTGTTCATTAAACAAAATGTTCAATTGGGCAACTGCAATTTTTAAGACTTGGGCAATATCATCCAGTGCTTGAATTTGCATGTCATCAAAATTTACATCTGGCAACTTATTAACGTCACGCAGTAGTGCTTGCAAGGTTGGCTTGCCTGCCAGCTCAGCCAGTGTATCGAGCACTGTTTGCTTTTGAGCTTTTAGCTCTGGCGGAAAGCCATTAGCCTTGGTGAGTTTTTTACGCCAGTCGCCTGTAGCAGTAAGACACACATTGGCCAGATTTTTCCATTGGGTTAAGTCATTAACACTCGCAGCTGGCAGCTGGTCAATGCCAGCCACTTCTGCTTGAGTGTTATCACTCAATGCTGCGAAAAACTGAGCGTCAAAATATGGCTTGATCTGCGTTGATAACTGCTCTAAATGACGATCAATAATAGCTGCTGCAGAATTTTCTAAATTTTTAATATTTAGCGTATTTTGCAAATAGAGCTTGTTTAACCACTGATCACGTTTTTTCAGCATAGAGGTAACTAACTGATAAAAACGATTCACATGATTATCAAGATATAACAGCGTGCTACGTACACACGTGCCAAACTCCTTAGAGTCTATACTTAATAAAGTTTGCTTGGCTGCCTGCAGATAGAAATCATCTTGTTGCCAAACTTGGGTAATAATTTGTTTATTGACCCAAGTTCCTGGCTGCGGGTATCGATTGGTAATGAGATTAGACAAGCCGTCAATAGTTGAGATTTTGAGTCGTTGTGGCATGTTAATTAAATCCCAGCCATGTGCGCTTGATTGCGCTAACACAGCCACCGCCAAATCATAGGTTATCTGCTTGTGCACCTGCTCTGGACGCGCGCCCGAGGCTAATTTAAGTGCGCCAATAACTCTCGCCTTTAGCTCGCTTACTGCTTTTTTTGTAAAGGTCATTGCCAAAACACTCTCTGGAGAGTCGCTAACAGACAAGAGTTGTAAATAACGCTGTGTCAGCAACTCAGTTTTTCCCGAGCCTGCTGGCGCCTGAATCAGGAAAGAACGTGTGGCATCTAGGGCTTGAGATCTTTGTGCTTGGTCATCCATACTCAAAGCCTATCTCAGCCTACATAGAGTCAGGTGCACTAACGCCCAAAATACCCAGCCCGTTAGTCAGCACTTGCTTCACCGCTTTGATTAACAACAATCTAGTGGAGCGCAATACAGCATCATCCACCAAAAACTCACTATTGTTGTAATAACTATGGAATTCACCGGCCAAATCTCGTAAATAATAAGCCAAAACATGAGGCTCATAATTCAGTGCACTTGCCTGTAANACATCTTTNTAACGATTTAATTCTTTAATTAAAGCAATCTCGGTGTCACTTGTTAATTTTGATAGTTCGGCATCAGCGTCATCCATTGATTGTGCTTGCTTAAGTACTGAGCAAATGCGAGCGTGGGCGTATTGAATATAAAATACTGGATTTTCATTAGTTTTGGACTTGGCCAAATCAAGATCAAAATCCATGTGCTGCTCTGATTTTCTTAAAATATAGAAAAAACGCGCTGCGTCATTACCCACTTCATGGCGTAACTCTTCTAATGTTACAAACGAACCGCTACGTGTTGACATGGCCACTTTTTCGCCGCCACGATACAAATTAGCAAATTGCACCAGCAAAATTTCTAACTTATCAGGGTTGTGCCCTAGTGCGCTAATAGAAGCCTTAACTCTGGCGATATAGCCGTGATGATCCGAACCCCAAATGTTAATAATTTTGTCATAGCCGCGCTCAATTTTTTCTAGATGGTAGGCGATATCAGAAGCGAAGTACGTATGAATGCCATTATCTCGCACCACTACACGATCTAAGTCATCGCCAAAATCTGTGGTTTTAAACCACAAGGCGCCATCTTTTTCATAGATATGGCCTGATGCCTGCAATGCTTTAACGGTTTTTTCAGAAAGACCTGAATCTACCAAAGACTGTTCTGAAAACCACTGCTGATATTCAATACCGAACTCAGATAAATCCTCTTTTATTCCGCCCAAAATACTGTCAATCGCCAATCTAAATATATGCTGATAGTCCTCGCCAAGCATCTTCTTACAGTTGGCAATCAGTGCATCAATGTGCTTCTCCTTATCGCCACCATCTTTCTCATCCTTACAAACATCTTTGGCAATATCATACTTTTCCACACCACTAATTTGCTTAGCAATATCGGCAATATAATCGCCTTTGTAACCATTGTCAGGAAACACCTCAACCTGACAAAAACGCAAATAAACCGAAGTCGCTAAGATGTCCATTTGTCGTCCAGCATCATTCACGTAATATTCGTTATCCACACTAAATCCAACGGCGCGCAACAAGTTTGACACCGTGGCACCATAAGCTGCACCCCGACCATGACCCACATGCAACGGACCAGTCGGATTAGCGGAAACAAATTCCAATAAAATGCGCTGGCCATGGCCGACTTTAGACAGGCCAAAATCATCACCCTGGGTAAAAATATCATCTAGCACCTGGTTATTTGAACCTTGAGACATAAAGAAATTAATAAATCCAGGTCCAGCAATCTCAACCTTGTCAATTTCACTGGCGTTAACAAGCTTATCGACAATTTTTTCAGCCAAAACCTTCGGCGCACACTTGGCTTGTTTGGACAATACCATGGCAATATTTGAAGCAAAATCTCCCTGAGTTTTATCTTTAGAATGATCCAGTCGAATCTCACTTGGCGCACTTTCTAAAACACCCTCATCAATCAATGATTGCAATGCTTGGGTTAATAGTTGCTGTAATTGTTGTTTCATATCAAACCTGTTTATTTATCTTTTTTTAATTAGTGCGCTTCTTGCCAAGAGCTGCCCGTGCCCACGTCCACCTTCAGTGGAATGTCAAGCAAGTAAGCATTCTCCATTAAGTCTTGTATTTTATGAGTAAACTCATCTACTCGATCGGCTTTCACTTCGAAAACCAACTCATCGTGGACTTGCATAATCATTTTAATGTCGTCATTATTTGAGCCAATCCAGTCGTGCACATCAAGCATGGCTTTCTTGATAATATCAGCACTTGACCCTTGCATAGGTGCATTAATAGCTGTTCTAAGTGCATGCTGTTGTAACATTTTATTTTTAGCATTAATTTGTGGCAAGTAAAGCCTTCTGCCCATCACTGTTTCAACATAACCCTGGATTTTGGCAGACTCTCGAGTATCTTCCATATATTGAGCCACACCTGGATAATTCTCAAAATAGGCGTCAATATACTCTTTAGCCTCTGTACGTGACACATCAATTTGCTTAGCTAGGCCAAAAGCACTCATGCCATAAATCAAGCCAAAATTAATCGCCTTTGCTCGACGTCTCTGCTCTTTGGTCACCTCATCAATGGCCACCTGAAACATGGTGGAGGCGGTTGCACTATGCACATCTTGATCATTCTTAAAGGCATTGAGTAAATTGGCATCTTGGGAGATATGCGCCATAATTCTAAGCTCAATTTGCGAATAATCTGCAGCAATAATCACCCGATCTTTGCCAGCAATAAAAGCCCCACGAATACGCGCACCAAGCTCAGATCGAATTGGAATATTTTGCAGATTTGGGTTTGATGAAGACAAGCGCCCTGTCGCCGTAACTGCCTGATGATAAGAAGTATGCAAACGCTTAGTGTGCAGGTCAATTTGCTTAGGCAATGCCTCTAAATAAGTTGAATTAAGCTTGGTCAGTGTTCGATAGCTCAAAATCAAATCAACCAAAGGATGGTCTAACAACTTTAACGCCTCTTCATTTGTAGATGGCGCCCCTTTTGGAGTTTTTTTCTTCGGTACCAAGCCCAGACCGTCCTCAGAAAATAAAATTTGCTGAATTTGTTTAGGTGATTCTAAATTAAACTCTTCGCCTGCCAGCTCATAAGCTTGCGCTTGAAGACTTTCCATCTGCGATTTAACCTCTATTTGTTGCATGCCCAATGAATTGGCATCTAGCTCAACACCATTGCGCTCAATATTTAGCAAAACCCTCACCATCGGCAGCTCAATACGCTGATATAGCTTGACCAATTTAGGATATTGGGCAATTTGCTCGTCCAGCACCTGATTTAACAAATCAGTTACAATCACATCTTCGCAAGCATAAGGGCTGGCAACTTCAAGTGAGACTTGGTTAAAGGTAATTTGCTTCTTGCCCTTACCGGCAACCTCAGAAAATGTAATGGTTTGATGATTAAGATAATGCTCAGATAGATCGTCCATGTTATGGCGTGTCGCCACTGAGTTAAGCACATATGACTTCACCATAGTGTCGTCGGTAATGCCGTTTAGATCAATTTTATAATTGGCTAAAACATGTGCATCATATTTAAGGTTTTGCCCCACTTTTCCAATAGCTGCATTCTCCAAGATAGGTTTAAGCGCCTGTATTACGCTCGAAAAATCAAGCTGTTTTGGTGCATCTAAATAGTCGTGTGCAACCGGAATATAAAAACTATCACGTTCAATTAAGAATACCCAGCCTACAATTTTTGCATTCATGTAGTCCAATGAGTCGGTCTCTAAATCAAGCACGAAGTTTGAGCAATGTCCAAGGCGTTCAAGCATCTTTTCAAATACCACTTGATCTAAAACTGTGGTTTGTGAATATCCTTCTAGTAGACTTTGTGCGGGTTTAGAGACCTCAAGAGGCTGCTCAATAGTTTCATTAACAGAAGAGATGGACACCTCACCAAGCTGCTTATGCCACATAGAAAATCCATAGCGCTGGTATAGCTCGGCTAATTTTGTGCCATCTTGTCCGGGCTCATTGTCCAGAATATTACAAGGTAAATCCACATCAAATTTCAAACTCACTAGTCGGTGCGACAAGTCTAAAAGGTCAAAATTATCTCTCAGCTTTTCACCCACTTTACCTTTAATTTCATGCGCATGCTTTTTAATACCTTCAATATCTTGATAAGACTGAAGCCATTTGATGGCTGTTTTTGGCCCAACACTCGGCACCCCTGGAATGTTATCCGCACTGTCGCCAGTGAGCGCTAATAAATCAAGAATTTTCTCGGGTGTAACCCCCATTTTCTCAATCACGCCATCACGATTATAAGTGCTTCCCGTCATATCTAGCTGGGAGATGTTATCACTCACAAGCTGCATTAAATCTTTGTCGCCACTAGCAATAATGGTTTTTATATTGTTCTGATCAGCACACCGACTCAACGTTGCAATGACATCATCAGCCTCCACACCAGGAACACACATAAAATGAAAACCCATGGCGCGAATGATTTCATACAGAGGTTCGATTTGTATCACCAATTCCTCGTCTGCCGGTTTCCTATGTGCCTTATATTCTGGGTAGATTTCATGACGAAAGTTCTTACCCTTGGCATCAAAAATAGCAATCAACTTAGCCTCAGGGTATTGTCTTTGCAAACGTTTAACGGCATTCACCACGCCAAACATAGCACCCGTTGGGAAGCCCTCTTGGTTGCTCAAGTTTTGTTTTAAGGTGGAAAAGTAAGCGCGGAATAAAAACGCCGAACCGTCTAGTAGTATAAGCTTATGTGACATGCGCCCAATTTTACCAATTTTTACCCGTCGCTTAAGTTGTAAAATAACATTACTTTAGTAATTTTTAGCCCTATGTCAGAAGCACTCATTCATGTTGACCAAGTCAGCCTAAGCCATCATGGAAAAAAGGTTCTAGACCAGGTAAGTTTTGAGCTTAAAGCGGGTGAATTTATCACCCTAATCGGCCCAAATGGCGCCGGCAAAAGCTCTTTGATTAAAATCTTATTGGGCTTGATTAAGCCAGATACGGGCCACGTTAAAAAATCGGCCAAAATTCGCCTAGGCTATACACCACAAAAATTCATACCCAATGAATTTATCCCAATTACTGTCACTGGATTTTTACAACTTAATCAAAAAGTATCAGCTCAATTTTTAGAAGATACAGCTAAGCTAACGGGTATCGAATCAATTCTCAAGAGTGAATTAAAGCGTTTATCAGGTGGAGAGATGCAGCGCGTGTTGCTAGCAAGAGCTTTGCTGGCAAAGCCCAATGTTCTTATTCTTGATGAGCCCGCCCAGAATTTAGATGTCAACGGCCAAATGCATCTGTACAAGCTCATTCAAGATATTCACCAACAGCAGGGGTGTGCAGTGCTAATGGTGTCGCATGACTTGCACCGAGTTATGAAAGAATCAACTCAAGTATTGTGCCTATATCATCATATTTGTTGTATGGGGCAGCCAGAATCCATTTTAAAAGATTCTCAATTTAATGATTTATTTGCCGATCAAATGGATGATTTGATGGCCACTTATGAGCATCATCATAATCACTGTCATGAAGACTAGGGTAACTGGCTAATTTCTAACTCCAGCCAAAGCTAAAACTTGTTTTATTGAGCGAACATCCTGGCAGAGTTTTGTTGCAAAAAATCACCTTTAGAAATCTCAACCAACAAATCCCAACGACCCTTGAGTGGCAAAATCACTTCTAGTTGATAAGCGCCATCGTCAGTCTTTGACATTGGCATTGAAAAATCATGTTTCATCTCTAGTGGTCGATAAAAGTAAGCAGTCGCATCAGCCTTATTAAGGCGCTTATCTTGCTTGGTGCTAACCGCTCGATAGACCTGTTTAACGCCATGAGTAATTTTTTCAGGCAAAGCCAACTCTAACTTCCAACCCTGCTCAACTAACTTGTTGCGATTTTCCAAGGTTTTTCCATAACGCTGGCCTGTCTCATATGCATCAGCCACCACCATGCCTGGGTGGGTTTCTAGGGCGGTGATAATACGCCAAACTGTCGCGCCAACTAGGGCAATAAACAAAACCAACATTAGCATCATTACAGGGGATTTTTGTACACTCATCGCATGCTTCTCGGGGTGAAAAATGAAGTGTCATATTCTAATGTAGATTGAACACCTTTAACCACAAAAGTTACCTTGTAATCATCACCCACATTATTTTCATAAGCAGACAAATACACAAAAATAGATTTCACATTACCCGTGGGGATCATTACTGAGCCTAGTGTCTCTTTAGATGTCAACCCTTTGATCGGACTCTNAAAACTAATNGCAACCTGCATATCTTTATCGGTTTTGTTCATAACCTTAAGCTCGTACTTATTACGAATAGAGCCGTCTGATAACTGCACAAATAATGGCTGCCTATCGTGCAAAACCTTTAGATCCATTGAGGCTAGTGTACTCATACCATAAGCCAGTATTGATAAAGCGATGACCAAAATTGAACCATAGACAATAACCCTAAACCTTTTATACAGAGGCTTAGGCGCCTGTTTAAATTCCATCTCGGCTAAAGAGGTATAACGGATTAAACCCTTTGGCCTACCCACTTTTTCCATCACCACGTCACATGCATCAATACACAATCCGCAAGTAATACAGCCGTATTCTTGGCCTTTACGAATATCAACCCCTGTTGGGCAAACAGCCACACATTGATTACAATCAATGCAATCGCCATTACCCTCAACAAATTTACCTTTTTTGAGCTTGCCACGGTTTTCACCGCGATAATAATCATAAGTTGGCATAATGCTTTGATTGTCAACCATCGCACCTTGAATACGTGCATATGGACAAACCCACATACAAGTTTGCTCACGCATAAAGCCGGCAAAAATATACGCACCTGAAGCAATAGTAATGGTGATTGTTAATGTCATTGTAGTGATATCAGCATTAAAATAATCTGCCCAGCTAACACCAAAATACAGCATCCAAGTTATGCCGGAAAATAAGGCAATAGACATCCAAATAGCATGCTTAATAACTTTTTTTCTTATCTTGGAAAAGCTGATTGATTCTTTATCTAGCTTACGACGCTTAATTGGCGCGCCTTCTACCTTAGTCTCTACCCAGGTAAAAATATCAGTCCAGATTGTTTGGAAACAAAAATAACCACAAAAAACTCGACCAAGTACGGTGGTCATGGCTGCCAATAATATCGCTAAAAAAAGCAACACCATCGTTAGCATCCAAATATCTTGTGGAAAAATAGTAATATCAAATAAGTGATATTGTCTATTTTCCATATCAAACAAGATGGCTTGTTTGTCATTCCAAGTAAGATAAGGGCCAATGAAAAAAGGGGTCCAAAAAATAATAGCTAGCCATTTAAAATTTCTAAATTTTCCACCCATTCGTTTGGCATGAATCGTTTCATCACCAAGGTTTTGTACCCAAAGATCTCCCTCTTCATACAAAGTTTCAAGTTGGATTTTGTTATCACTCATGGCAGCCTTTTTTACGGTTTAAAACAACGCTGATATCATAACATTTTTCTTATTTTTTTTCTTGATTGAAATCAAATAAAGTTCAGAAAACTGCCTAGTACCTATTAAAATTACGTATCTGATATAATGTCCAATTTTTTACGACCAAAATTACCATGAAAGAGATTATCGAAGCTGCTTTTGAAGATAGAGCAAACATCAATCCACAAACTGCAACACCTGAAGTTAAACAAGCTGTTAACGAGGCAATTCGTATGCTTGATTCTGGCGAAGCTCGCGTTGCCGAGCAACAAGCAGTTGGCGACTGGGTTGTCAACGAGTGGCTTAAAAAAGCCGTATTACTATCTTTTAGAATTGCAGACAACGTACCTATGCAAGGTGGCTTTACTCAATATTACGACAAAGTACCTTCTAAATTTGCCGACATGACACCTGAAGAATTTAAAGCAACTGGCGTTCGAGTTGTGCCGCCTGCAAGTGCACGTCGTGGTTCATACGTTGCTCAAGATACAGTACTTATGCCATCATATGTCAACATTGGTGCTTACGTTGATTCTGGCACTATGGTTGATACTTGGGCAACAGTTGGCTCATGTGCACAAATTGGTAAAAATGTTCACCTATCAGGTGGTGTTGGCATTGGTGGTGTTTTGGAGCCATTGCAAGCTAGCCCAACAATTATTGAAGATAATTGTTTTATTGGCGCTCGATCAGAAGTTGTTGAAGGTGTGATTGTTGAAGAAGGCTCTGTTATTTCAATGGGTGTTTACATTGGTCAATCTACTAAGATCTTTAATCGTGAAACTGGTGAAGTCACTTACGGNAGAATCCCTGCAGGCTCAGTTGTGGTTTCTGGCAACCTNCCTTCTAAAGATGGCTCATNCTCACTTTACTGTGCAGTTATCGTTAAACAAGTAGATGCNAAAACTCGCTCTAAAACAAGTATTAATGAGTTATTAAGAGGGATTTAATAAAATCCTAATGGAGGTTTTATTTTTAACAAAGAAGGTAATTGCTTTCTTTGTTGAACCTTTAGGATTAATTCTAACATTAGCCATTATTGGTTTATATTTTTTATANAAATCTAGCTATACAAAAGCTAAACTTTTTTTAAGTTTTTCTATATCTCTGCTATTACTATTAAGCTATCCACCAATAGCTAACAATCTAATTAAACCATTAGAGAGTGTGTATCCACAATATAGATACAGTAATAAGAACATTGAATATATTCACGTACTTGGCGGTGGTCATTACGATAATCAGAACCAACCTTTATCTAGTCAAATTGGTAATGCTAGCCTTAAAAGAACCATTGAAGGTATTAGCATTTTTAAACAAATCGATAAAGCCAACTTAAAGCTTATTTTTACTGGATATGCAGGGCCGGGTAATTTCACGTCTAATGCTGAGATGAATGCGAAAATTGCTAGAATAGTAAGCATCTCCAATGATAGCTTGATCATTAATGGCGCCCCAAGAGACACTCAAGAAGAGGCTGTGTTTGCTAAATCAATTATTGGCAACAAGCCATTTATACTAGTAACTTCGTCATCACACATGCCAAGAGCCATTAAATTATTTGAAAATATGGGCATGAATCCAATAGCAGCACCAACGGATTTCAAAGGGGGGGAATAAATCATTATTATCCGTCCCAAATATTAGGGATTTTGAAAAATCAAGAAATGCTATCCATGAATTTTTAGGCATAAGTTGGACCTATATTGT
>JGI26259J51720_1000234_pt1 | contig 24573 bp, 20 predicted proteins | sample SaaInlV_100m_DNA_5_FD_51720 | JGI IMG/M metagenome (IMG submission 51720) | reverse complement strand
GCAGTGCAATTTCCCCCTCCTTGCTCTGTGGAGAGATCTTTCCGCGAGAGATAGACGACTGGTTCTTCCCGATGATATTGCCAAGATCGGTTTGGTTCATACCCAAGTCATGACCGGCATTGATAAACGCCTTCGTCAGTGTGGTTTGGGGGTCTGGGCCATGTTCTAGTGCCATATCCATAATTATCTATTCCGCATATTTATATATATTATAATGCTCATTGGATAATAAGTAAAGTTGCCTTTACGCTTGTTGCGGAGTAACCGGTCAAACCGCCCCGTTCTTTAAAGCTCAGTGAAGTTATGGCACCAATAAAAAAGGCTCCGCTTAGCGGAGCCTTTTTTATTGCATAGATGGTGGGCCGTGAGCGATTTGAACGCTCGACCATCGGATTAAAAGTCCGGTGCTCTACCAACTGAGCTAACGGCCCAAAATAAAAGAGTGCGAATAATACATGCTCAGAGGGGAAAAATCACCCAAAATATCGGGTTGGATCAGAGATTTTTGCATCCTCAAAGCCACTCCGTCGCAATCGACATGAATCACAGACACCGCATCCCCGCCCCTGCTGATCTGCCTGATAACAGGAGACTGTCATTGAGTAATCCAACCCCAACCGCACACCTTGCTGGATAATCTCTGCTTTTGAGAGGCTAATGAGAGGGGTATGCACTGCAAACACCCCCCCTTCGACACCTGCTTTTGTCGCCAGATTGGCTGTTTTTTCAAAAGATTCAATAAATTCTGGTCGACAGTCCGGGTAACCGGAATAGTCCACCGCATTGACCCCGATAAAGAGGTCATAGGCTCCAATCACCTCGGCCCACCCCAGCGCGAGGGAGAGAAAGAGCAGATTACGTGCAGGCACATAGGTGACGGGTATTCCACTTACCATCTCTTCGGGTACATCAATCGTGCTATCGGTTAATGCAGAGCCTCCGATTTCCCGCAGATCAATCGGTACTGTTTTGTGTTCAATTGCCCCCATCTGTTGTGCAATACGATCTGCCGCTTGCAGCTCTACCTTATGTCGCTGCCCATAGTCAAAACTGAGCGCATAGCAGCGATACCCCTGCTCTTTTGCCATTGCCAGAACCGTAGAGGAGTCAAGACCACCAGAGACCAACACAACAGCCCGTTTTTCACTCACTTGACTCATCGCCCCGGTTGATCCCCCCAAAGCACTTTATGCAGCTGGAGCTGAAAACGGACCTTGAGCCGGTCTTCCAGTATCCATCCTGCCAATGTCGCCGGTTCAAGCACCCCTTGCACCGGTGAAAGCAGTACTTCACAACGCTCATCCAGTTTCTCTTTTCTGAGGATGGGTAAAAACCACTCATAGTCTTTACGGTCAACCATCACCACTTTCAGTTGATCCTTTGGGGTCAAGAGCGTGAGATTCTCCCAATGGTTTTTTTCAACCTCNCCCGAACCCGGTGTCTTCAGGTCCACCACCCGGCTGATCCGCTGATCTACCTTTGAGATATCAACCATTCCACCGGTCTCCAGTGAGACCTGATAACCTTGATCACAGAGCTGTTTCAGCAACGGATAAATCCCTTTCTGTGAGAGAGGCTCTCCACCGGTTACGGTAACAANCTGTGTGGAATAGCCACTGACCTGTTCAAGAATTGAGCTAATTGATGTGCGCGTGCCACCACGAAAAGCATACTCGGTATCACAATAACTGCAGCGCAATGGACAGCCGGTTAAACGGATAAAGACCGTTGGCTGCCCTGTTGTTACCCCCTCCCCCTGTAGTGAGTAGAAGAGTTCTGTCAGGGTGAGTTGTTGCGGCTGTTGTTCTTTCTGCTGCTTACTCACCGAGCAATTTTTTTCAGCTTGGTTGCTGCACGTTCTGCTTTGGGTGTACCCGGAAACCGCTTCACGATACCCCCAAGAATGGTCTTTGCCTGGGCAAATGCACGCGCGGCCGCCTTCTCATCGCCTTGAACCCGGTGCAGACGCCCAATCCAGTACCAAGCATCCCCGGTATAGGTTCCATTGGGGTATTTTTTGATCAGTTTATTGAGTGCTTTTAGCGCAGCTTTGCCCTGATTGGAACGCACCAGTGCAAAGGCCTTCTCATAGGCTGCCGCCTCTCCACCTGATGATGGGCTTGAGGGGGAAGGGTTAGCTGTCACTGACTGTTTCGGTGCAGCAGCACCTTCCCGCTGAGCAAGGCGTTGGTCCAAGTCTAGATACTGCCTGCTCTGCTGCTTTTTAAGCTGCTTAAACTGATGTGACAGCTCTTCGACTGAACCAAAATTTTGTTGTGTCTCTGTACGCAGTGACTGAACCTCCATCACCAACGCACTCAGGCGGCTCATCTGCCGCTCCAGCTTTTCCAGCCGCTGCTCAACCGTTGGGGCTGCCACAACTGCAAAAGAGAGCCCCCCCAACAACAGAGGAAGAAGTGTACGCAACATTTAGAATACTATTTTGCTTAGAATATTAATGTATCTGGAATATTTTTTATTGAGGATAGCTCAGCTCAACACGACGGTTTTGCGCCCAGAANGCCTCTTCATGCCCCGCCTCCAGCGGCTTCTCTTCACCATAGCTCAGTAGTTCGATCTGCCCCGGATTGACCCCTTCAGCAACCAGCAGGTCACTCATAGTCTGCGCTCTGCGTTCACCCAGAGAGAGGTTATATTCTCTCGATCCGCGCTCATCTGCATGCCCTTCCAGTCGCACCATCATCACTGGATTATTGATTAAATAGGCCGCATGACCCTGCACAACAGCAAGATCTTCCGGACTCACTGCACTACTGTCAAAACCGAAGAAGAAGAGTCGTTGTGCCGGAACATCAGCCCCTAGCATCGCCATCCCTGCAGAGTTCCCTACTCCATTGTCAACGCTGCTCACCATCCCTCCGTCTACAATCTCCCCACGGATCCTCTCACCTTGATCTGCACCCTCTGTAGAGACTGTTTGAAACTCTGTTGCATCGACTATCTCAACCTGTTGAACATCTTCTCCACCGGCACCTCCTCCAAGCGCGTCATCCAGTGGCTCATTCAAGTTGCTACAACCTGTCATTATGACCGCTATCAACCCTACTGCAATATACTTCATCTTATTGTTTTCCATACTTAAACCAAATAAATCAGATTACTCTGAAAATTCATTTCACAACTTAACCCATATTTAATTCATATAGGGGGACCAAGCGGGTTCTCTCACATCTTTTCCTCGCAGACTGAGCCGCTGCACCCCTCCTCCATCGACCGAAGCGACCTCTAAAACCCCTCGTCCATTTACCTGTGTAGCATACACGATCAGCCGTCCATTTGGGGCAAAACTGGGGGATTCATCCTGGCGATTATCCGAGAGCAGGCGCATTACACCGCTCTCAACCTCCATTGCCGCGATTCTATAGCTCCCGGACTCTCCGTGCAGAAATGTCAATACCTCTCCCTTCGGCCCCCAGTCCGGGCTGGTGTTATAACGCCCTTTGAAGGTGATTCTCTCAGCTCGCCCACCCGATACCTGCTGCTGATAAATCTGAGGGCGACCACTGCGATCCGAGAGGAAAGTAATCTTTTTACCATCAGGAGTCCAGGCTGGTTCCGTATCCACTGATGGATTTTTGGTCAAACGACGAATTGTCTTCTTGTTCAGGTTGAGGATATAGATTTCAGAGTTCCCNTCTCTAGAGAGTGAAAGTGCGAGCTGCTNTCCATCNGGAGACCAGGCCGGGGCACTGTTCTTACCCTTGAAGTTGGCTACCCGGGTACGCTTGCCACTGTAGACTTCTTGAATCCACACCTCTGAACGCTCATTCTCAAATGAGACATAGGCCAGTTTTCGCCCGTCCGGTGACCAGCTCGGAGAGAGTAGCGGTGCGGATGAGCTGAGTAGTCGCTGCGCACTTTCACCATCGGCATCGGCAATCTCTAACGTATAGAGAGACTGGCCCTTGCTTTTAGCCATAGAGACATAAGCCACATGGGTACTGAAGACTCCCGGTATACCGGTTAGTTTCTTGTAGAGGAGATCGCTGATTGCATGGGCAATTTTTCGCATNTTCTTGGCTCCACCTGCGCCAAGAGCAAAGCGNTAGTGTGCCAGCAACCGCTTCTGATAGACATTGATGAGCTGTATCTCCAACTGTCGCTTTCCACCGGCAGACGTGGTTATACGCCCCACCACCAGAGTCGGCATTTTCAGCAAGCGCCAATCGGTGTAGTTCACCTCCGCCTGATGGGTTGGATTGGAGATCATCTCAGACTCTTTTAAGGGTAAGAACTCACCACTCAAACGTAGATCATTGGAGACGATGGTTGAACCCGGAAAGGGGGCAATCGCTATTGGAAGCGCCGACTCATTGCCCTGGGTAATGGTGATCTCCAGTGCTGAGGCCACTGAAAGGCAGAGTAGTGAAGAAAATAACCCGATCACTCTCCAAATACTGTTTAACATCGATTTACTCCTGATGGACAAAGGTCATCTCCAACTCTTTTAACTCTTTTCTCAATTCTACAGAATCTGGATAGGGAAAGGGAGAGGCCTGCCATACCGCCTGCTCTACTGAGGCATCAAAAGGCTGGTTACCACTACTCACCATTACCGTAACTCCCCCAACCTCACCACCCGGCAGCAACCTTACTTTAACCTTGCAGGTACGCCCTGCAGGAGTACTTCTGGGCTTATTCCAGACCTTCTCAATCTGTCTACGGATTGATGTACGCAGCTGCGAGAGTTGACGCTGCATGGCCTGATTCTGCTGTCTGGACTGCATCAGTGCGGTCTCGGCCTCCAACTCTGCCTCCAGTTCAATCTCATCTTGCAGTTGCCTGCGCCGCTTCTCCTCTTTTATCTTTTCAGCCTGTGCTTTTTCAGCTTGACGCTTTTTCTCTTTAACTCTCTTCTGTTCGGCTGCCCTCTTTTTTTCTTTTAGCGCTTTGGCCTTTTTCTCTTTAGNCTTCTTCTCTTTAGCCTTCTTCTCTTTTAATTTTTTATCTTTCGCTCTCTTCTCTCGCACCTTTTTTTCTTTGGCTTTTTTCTCTTTGGCTTTCTTCTCTTTGGCTTTCTTGGCCTTCTTGGCCTTCTTCTCTTTAGCCTGTTTTTCGCGATGCTGCTTCTCTTTTTTCTGTTTCAATCTTTTCTCTTCAGCTGCTTTTTTCTTCTCATTTTCTTTTCTTTTGATGGCCGCCTTTCGTTCACGCTCTTTACGCTCAGCCTGCTCTCTGATTTTACGTTTTTTCTCTGCCCTCGCACGCAGCTCTGCCCCATCCACCGCATGAGCCTGAATCACCGGCACCCTCTTGACCTCTACCTTCTTTTCAACCGAGGGCATTCCTGCAAGCAGTACAGCGCTGAACAGGAGCAGATGGAGCAACACCGAGAGACCCAGCGCAGAGAGTTTTCGGTTCACCAACTGCACAACTTTACCCAACGAACTCTTTGCAAAATGGCCCATCACTGCTCTGGCGGATCGGTCACCAACCCCACACTGGGCAACCCGGTCTGCTGTAACAGCGCCATTACCGATACCACCGCCCCATATTGAACCTGATGATCACCCCGTACCAGCACCTGCGTCTCCGGGTTCTTCTGGATCAACAGCGAAACACGTCTCTGAATCTGTTGCGGTTCAACACTTTGTTCAGGGTGGTCCCCAACATTGAGGTAGAGACGACCATCTCGCTGAACTGTCACAACTACTGGCTCCTGATTACTGTTTTCAACAACCCGCGCATCGGTTTGCGGCAGTTCAACCTGCACCCCCTGCGTCAGTAACGGAGCCGTCACCATAAAGATAATCAACAGCACCAGCATTACATCAATATAGGGGACTACATTGATCGAGGCGATAGGGCGTTTGCGGGAGCGCTGCTGCCGACTCATTCTACTGTCTCACTCTCCGCTTCACCTTCATCCCCCTGGTAGTTGGATTGCCGACGCAGGATACTGGAAAACTCCTCAAGAAAGATGTCATAACGGTTATTAAGCCGTTCAATCTCATTAGAGAAACGGTTATAGAAGATCACCCCCGGAATCGCAGCAAACAGCCCCACCGCTGTCGCCACCAGCGCCTCGGATATCCCCGGTGCCACCATCGCCAATGTTGCATTACTGGTTGCACCAATCGCACTGAAAGAGTTCATGATTCCCCAGACCGTTCCGAACAGACCGATATAGGGGCTGGTGGAGCCTACAGTGGCCAGAAAAGAGAGATTCTCTTCCATCTGATCCAGATCACGATTAAGCGCGACCCGCATCGCCCTACCGGAGCCATCCACCACATCGGCTGAACTTAACCCTGTGCGTTTATGGAGACGGACAAATTCACGAAATCCCGACACAAAAATGCCTGCCATCCCTTTCGGTTTGGAGTTCTCGAACTGTTGGAACAGCTCGGTTAAATTGCGCCCGCTCCAGAACAGATCCTCAAAACGGTCTGCCGCAATCTTCGCCTGTTGCAGATCTTGCAGTTTATCGACAATCACTTTCCAGGACCATACCGAGGCCGCAACCAGCAGTAACAGAATGGCCTGCACCACCCAGCTGGCCTCTAAAATCAGTGCCGCAATTGAGAGTTCATTTGTCATATTTTTTTACCGTTTGATAGAGTCGGTCTGGCATTGGTTTAGGACGAAACTGCTGTGCATCGAGACTCGCAATGCGTACCGTTGCACCACACAGCAACTGCTCTTCTCCCTGACGACGAATCTCTTGCAGCAGTGAAAGGCTTGCTCGTCCCACCTTATGCAGTGAAGTAACCACCTCCAGTTGATCGTTAAAACGGGCGGGGGCGTTGTAGTCTATGTTCACAGAACGTACCGCAAAAATCACCCCCTCCTCTTCAATCAACCGATCTTGTTCAAAACCCAGTGAGCGCAGCCATTCAGTTCGTGCCCGCTCCATATATTTCAGATAGTTGGCATAGTAGACCACACCACCGGAGTCTGTATCTTCGTAGTAGATCCGCAGTGAAAAAATAGAGGCGTTCATAACCCTCTATTCTGCATCAATCCCTCTGCTTTCGGTATAGTCAGAAGTGGCTAATTTATGACTCACTCAAACAGATCCCCACTGAGCGACTCCTGCTGGCGCGGTGTCAATCCAAAGTGGAGGTAGGCATTACGGGTTACGACACGCCCCCGCTGTGTACGCATCATATAGCCTTGCTGAATCAAATAGGGCTCGACCACATCTTCGATGGTGCCACGCTCTTCACCGATTGCCGTGGCCAGGCTATCTACCCCTACAGGGCCGCCATCAAACTTCTCGATCATCGCCAGCAGCAGGCGGCGATCCATCTGATCAAACCCCTTCGTATCGACATCNAACAGGTCGAGCGCCTNGTGCGCACTCTGTTGTGAGATGACCCCATCCCCTTTCACTTCGGCATAATCTCTCACCCGGCGCAACAGGCGATTGGCAATACGCGGGGTGCCTCTGGAGCGCTTTGCAATCTCTTGCGCCCCAACTTCATCAATGGAGACCCCTTGTACTGACGCAGAGCGCAGCACAATCTGTGTCAGATCATGCTGATTATAGAAGTCGAGACGCTGCACAATGCCAAAGCGGTCTCTCAACGGCGAGGTGAGCAGTCCGGCTCGCGTGGTTGCGCCGACCAGGGTAAAGGGGGGCAGATCCAGCTTAATAGAACGGGCAGCAGGCCCATCACCAATCATAATATCGAGCTGAAAGTCTTCCATTGCCGGGTAGAGCACCTCCTCCACTACCGGGCTGAGGCGGTGAATCTCATCCACAAAGAGTACGTCATTCTCTTCCAGGCTGGTCAATAGCGCAGCCAGATCTCCCTGCCGCTCCAATACCGGACCTGAGGTCTGACGCATGGTGACCCCCATCTCATTGGCGATAATGTGCGCCAGTGTAGTTTTACCCAACCCCGGAGGGCCAAAAATCAGCGTGTGGTCAAGCGCCTCGCTGCGGTTACGGGCTGCCTGGATAAAGATCTCCATCTGCTCCCGTACTTTGGGTTGCCCCCGATAATCTTCCAGCACTCTGGGGCGTACCGCCCGATCCAGTCGATCCTCTTCCGGGGTTGTCACCGGTGAGATGGTACGTGCCAAATCACTCACAAGCGCACACTCTGTTTCAGTGCCCGACGAATCATCTCTTCACTGCTGAGTCCAGCCTCCTCCACACTACTGACAAGCCGTGAGGCCTCTTGCGGTTTATAACCCAACGAGATCATCGCATGGACCGCCTCATCCTGGGCATCAACCACCAACCCGACACCCTCTCCAGCTGTATCGACCTTAGAGGAGAAGGTATCCCACTCTTTCAACCGATCTTTCATCTCTAACACCAGACGTTCTGCTGTCTTCTTTCCCACGCCCGGCAAACGCACTAATGCGGTAATGTTTTCATCCTGAACAGAGCGCACAAAATCCTCTGCACTCATGCCGGAGAGGATGGCCAACGCAAGTTTGGCACCGACTCCTCGTACCCGGATCAGCGCACGGAACATGCGTCGTTCACTCTCTGTAGCAAACCCATAGAGCAGCTGAGCATCCTCCCGCACCACCATATGGGTGAAGAGCACTACTGACTCACCTACAGTCGGCAGTTGATAGAAGGTAGACATTGAGGCCTCCAGCTCATAGCCAACCCCACCCACATCCACCAGTAACTCCGGTGGTTTACGCTCCACCAATACTCCGCTCAATCGACCAATCATCGCCAACGCCCCCGTCTACTGCCACTCAGTGGTAATCCGAGTTTTCGAATATTACTGCTGTGATGTCCGTGACAGACAGCACAGGCCAAGGCATCCGCCTCATCCGCCTGTGGGTTACCACTCAGCTTGAGTAACGCACGCATCATCATCTGTACCTGCTCTTTGGTCGCATTGCCGCGCCCGACTACCGCCTTCTTGATCTCTGCCGGGGTATATTCGTAGACGGTTACCGCCCGGTTGGCTGCGCTACAGATCGCTGCACCACGCGCCTGCCCCAGCTTGAGTGCAGAGTCTGCATTGCGATGCATAAAGACATTCTCAATCGCAAAGTCATCGGGCTGACAGCGATCCAGCACCTCACTGACACTATCGAAGATTGCATGGAGGCGTTGTGGCAGGGTTTCACCTCGAATCCTCAGCGCCCCACTCTCGATATAACGGTATTCCCCTTTTTCCAGCTCAACGACCCCGTATCCAGTGGTACGGGAACCTGGGTCAATACCGAGTATGCGGGTCATTAAACCGTATTAACTCAATGCAACCATTACATCATCCGAAATATCGGCATTGGTATAGACATTCTGTACATCATCCAGATCCTCCAGACGGTCGACCAGTTTCATCAACTTCTCAGCACCTTCCAGATCCATCTCTGTCATGGTTGCTGCACGCTGTGTTAGCTCTGAAGATTCCGGCTCAAAACCGGCATCGATCATCGCCTGTTTTACGTCCAGGTAGCCTTCAACGCTGGTCAGCACTTCAACCATGCCATCCTCATCAGAGACCACATCCTCTGCTCCCGCCTCAAGCGCTGCATCCATAATGGCATCTTCATCGCTCTCAGCCGGGTAGACCAATACACCGGTCTGAGTAAACAGATAGGAGACCGAACCATCGGTCCCGAGGTTTCCACCCTGTTTGGTAAAGGCGTGACGAACCTCTGAGACGGTACGGTTACGGTTATCGGTCAAACAGTCCACCATGACTGCAACCCCATTCGGCCCATACCCCTCATAACGCAGTTCATCAAAGTTCTCTCCATCGACATCACCACTACCGCGTTTGACTGCGCGTTCAATGGTGTCTCGTGTCATATTGGATCCAAGCGCCTTATCCACTGCAGCACGCAGTCGGGGATTGGCCGAAACATCCCCCCCTCCCATCTTCGCCGCTACGGTGATTTCACGAATCAGTTTGGTGAAAATCTTTCCACGCTTTGCATCCTGTGCCCCTTTACGGTGCTGGATGTTGTGCCATTTACTGTGTCCTGCCATCCCAATATTTCCTTAATATGTAAAACATCAAATTCTTTAATCTTTTTCGTAACCTCTGAATCGTTACCAGTACTTTACTTCATCAACTATGAAGGTGGAGAGACCTCTAACATCCGCTCCAGCGCCAACTTCGCCTGTTCCGCCACTGATTGTGGTACCGATATCTGATTGACTACATTCCCTTGCAACAGGTTCTCCAGCGTCCACAACAGATGCGGTGGATCAATACGGAACATGGTGGAGCACATGCAGACGGTTGGTGACATAAAGTGTACCGATTTTCCCTCTCCCCTGAACTGTTCATGGAGACGGTTGACCAGATTCAGTTCGGTCCCCACCAGCCAACGTGTATCCGCTTCTGAATCCGCTATGGTCTTGATAATGTATTCGGTGGAGCCGACATAATCAGACTTCTGACACACCTCATAGGAGGATTCCGGGTGTGAGATAATTTTCGCCTGCGGATACTGTACCTTAAACTGGTCGATCTGTTCCGGCTTGAACATCTGGTGAACCGAGCAGAACCCTTTCCAGAGAATGATCTTCGCCTTGTGAATCTCTTCAACAGTCAACCCACCCATCGGTTGCTCATAGTCCCACACCACCATCTCACCCAGCGGAATACCCATCGTTGCACCGGTATTACGACCCAGGTGTTGATCCGGGAAGAAGAGCACCTTCTCCCGCTGACGGAAGGACCACTCCAGCACATGACGCGCATTGGTCGAGGTACAGACAATGCCACCATGCCGTCCACAAAACCCTTTAAGGTCAGCTGCGGAATTGATGTAGGTGACCGGGGTTATGGTCTCATCGGCATTGAGTACCGATGATAACTCTTGCCAGGCACGCTCCACATTGGGCAGGTCTGCCATGTCTGCCATAGAACAACCGGCACTCCTGTCGGGAATCATTGAGACCTGATCCGGGCGCGAGAGAATATCCGCCACCTCTGCCATAAAGTGAACCCCGCAGAAGACAATATACTCTGCATTAGAGCTGGCCGCCTGACGCGAAAGTTTGAGGGAATCCCCTGAAAAATCCGCATGCTGAAACACCTCTTCGCGCTGATAGTGGTGTCCCAGGATCACCAAACGGTCACCCAGCTTCTCTTTGGCCGCAACAATGCGCTGCTGACACTCCTCGTTATCCTGAATGGAGAACGGGTCACTCAACTGTTGTGCTACTGAACTACCGGACATCACGACTTCCATTTCAAATGTGTTGTTCCTGAACCTTACGCTTCGCTCTTTTGCTCAGCCTCTACTCACTTCTACTCACTCTCGGCTTTCTGCATCTTACGCAGACGGATGTTGAGTTCACGCAGTTGACGGTCACTCACCTGGTCGGGCGCTCCGGTCAGCAGACAGTTGGCTGACTGTGTTTTAGGGAAGGCCATGACATCACGGATCGAGCTTGCACCCGCCATCAACATCACTAACCGATCCAGCCCAAAGGCCATTCCACCATGCGGAGGGCAGCCATATTTGAGTGCATCCAAGAGGAAACCAAACTTGTCCTGTGCCTCCTCTTCGTCGATTCCCAACACCTTCAACACCTGTTGCTGAGTATCCGGGTTATGGATACGGATTGAGCCACCACCGATCTCACTGCCATTCAACACCATGTCATAGGCACGCGAGTAGACTTTGTGCGGTTCACTCTCCAAAAACTCCAGCTGATCTGTATTCGGCGCCGTGAACGGATGGTGAATTGAGGTCCAGCTCTCTGACTTCTCATCCCAATCAAACATCGGGAAATCAACCACCCAGACCGGTTTCCACTCATCACTCATCAGCCCACGATCTTCACCTAGTTTGACTCGCAGNGCGCCCAGAGCCTCATTCACAATTTTGGCCTTATCTGCACCNAAGAAGATGAGGTCACCACTTTTCGCCCCGGTACGCTCCAGAATTCCACTAATGGTCTCATCCGGCAGGAACTTCACAATCGGAGACTGCATCCCCTCACGACCAGCATCGACATCATTCACCTTGATATAAGCCAGACCACGGGCACCATAGATCGCTACAAACTTGGTATATTCATCAATCTCTTTACGAGAGAGGCTGTTGCCATCCGGCACACAGAGCGCGGCAACACGGCCGTGTGGGTCATTCGCCGGCCCTGAGAAGACCTTGAAGTCCACTTCGCTCATTAGGTCCGCCACATCCACCAGTTCCAGCTCTACACGCAGGTCGGGGCGATCTGAACCATAGCGAAGCATCGCTTCATCATAACTAATCGTCGGGAAGCGCTCCGGCAGTTGTGTGTCGAGCACATCATTGAAGAGTTCGCGCACCATCCGCTCCATCAACTCCATAATCTGGGTCTCATTAAGGAATGAGGTCTCTACATCCAACTGGGTAAATTCAGGCTGGCGATCTGCACGCAGATCCTCATCACGGAAACAGCGCACAACCTGGTAATAGCGATCCATGCCAGAGACCATTAACAGCTGTTTAAACAGTTGAGGGGACTGTGGCAAGGCAAAAAACTCACCCGCATGGGTACGGCTCGGAACCAGATAGTCGCGCGCCCCCTCAGGGGTGGCACGGGTCAACATCGGGGTCTCAATATCGAGAAAACCATTATCATCCAGGTAACTGCGTATATGGCGCGTTACCGCAGCTCGCAACTGCATACGCTGCTGCATTATCGGACGGCGTAGATCCATGTAGCGATAACGCAGGCGAATATCTTCACCCATATTGTCATCATCGATCATGAAAGGGGGTGTCTCGGCACGATTGAGTACATCAACATCGTTGATCAACACCTCAACACCACCGGTCGGTAGGTCTTTGTTGATGGTCCCCTCCGGGCGGGCACGCACCACCCCATTGATATTCAGTACATATTCAGAGCGCACCTGTTCTGCAATGGCAAAAGACTCCGCATGGTCGGGATCAAACACCAGCTGAGCCAGCCCATCCCGGTCTCTCAGATCGATAAAGATCACACCACCGTGGTCACGACGACGATTTACCCAACCCGCCAACTGGATCTCTTGTCCTATCAGAGACTCATTCAACTCTCCACAGTAGTGGCTACGCATATTTATTCCTTGGTTTCAATTATTCTTAGTTGCTTGAAAGGGATCACTCTACCTTCCAACGATTACTCTGCTGCACAACCACCACAGCCACCCGTGGCACAGGCCGGAGCCGCAGGCTCTTTACTGCCTTCTACCATATTCTTTTTTGATCCGGTTTTAAAATCACTCTCGTACCAGCCGGCACCCGAGAGTCGAAAACCTGCTGCAGAGACCCTCTTCTTTAGTGAAGGGGTTTCACAAGCAGGGCAATCAAGCAGTGGGCTATCGCTCATCTTCTGCAGCTTTTCCATCTGGTGACCACACTCATCACACCCATACTCATAAATTGGCATATCGTTAAACCTTTNTATTTTTAAACTTTATTCTTCTCTCTACGGGCCGCAAACCCGTATCAAGCTCCAGTAAGAGATCCCCTATTAAGTCTATGGATTTTCTCATAAAACTCCTGCCAGAACAGAAATGACCGCATCAGTACGGCTCTATTTCGAGTTATTATACCGAATCCCGAAAACGGCGTAACCATTCAAAAACCATGCACCATGTAAATACCCGTATGCCTTCCGATAGTCGACAAGATTGGCGCACCATCAAGTCACTACTCCCCTATCTGTGGAATTACCGTTTTCGGGCCGGTTTGGCCGTTGGATCACTGATTCTATCCAAGTTTGCCAATGTCTCTGTACCGCTGATTTTAAAAGAGATTGTCGATATCTTTGACCAGAACCATGAAGCCGCGCTGGTACTACCACTCGGACTACTGGTGGGGTATGGGCTGATGCGCGCGGGGAGCGCACTCTTCAATGAGCTACGTGACGGGATCTTTGCCAAGGTGCGACATGGTATTGTACGGGAGATTTCGATCCACTTTGTGGAGCATCTTCACAACCTTTCACTACGGTTTCATCTGGATCGTAAAACCGGCGGCATCACCCGCGATATGGAGCGCGGTACCCGCTCGATCAGCTCGCTGTTCAATATGCTGCTGTTCAATATTATCCCTACCCTGGTAGAGGTGACCCTGATNGCTGTAATTCTCCTCGCCAACTACAACCCCTGGTTTGCCATCGTCACCTTCTCCACTGTAGGGGTCTATATCTTTACCACTTTTTTGATCACCAACTGGCGAATGAAGTTCCGGGTTGCCATGAATCAGCGCGACTCCAATGCGAGCAGTCAGGCCGTCGATAGCCTGATTAACTATGAGACGGTGAAATATTTCGGCAATGANCGCTATGAGCTGGATCAGTACGATCANCAGATGCGGGAGTGGGAGGAGGCTGCCGTCAAGAGTCAGACCTCGATGTCAGCACTCAACTTTGTCCAATCCTTCATTATTGCCATCGGTGTCACCATCATCATGGTNCTGGCAGGGCAAGGNGTGGTCGATGGCGAGATGACACTGGGTGATCTGGTACTGGTCAACACCTTTCTGCTCCAGCTCTTTATCCCGTTAGGATTTCTGGGGGTGGTCTACAGCCAGATCAAACACTCCCTCTCTGATATCGATATGATGTTCCAGCTACTGGAGAAGAAGCCTGAAATTGTAGATCGTGATGATGCAACGACCCTTGAGGCCGGGCGGGGTGAGATCCATTTCAACCATGTTGATTTTGCCTACAACCCGGACCGTCCCATCCTTCACGATGTCTCATTTACCGTTCCGGCAGGACACAAGGTGGCCATTGTGGGGCAGAGTGGTTCCGGAAAGTCCACACTGGCGCGGCTGCTGTTCCGCTTCTATGAACCTCAATCCGGCTCCATTACCATTAATGGCACTGATATTGGTCATGTATCACAACAGAGTCTGCGCAAGGCGATTGGTATCGTGCCGCAGGATACGGTGCTGTTTAACCACACCATCGGTTACAACATTGAGTATGCCCGACCCGGTACCCCGCAAAGTGAGGTTGAAGAGGCTGCCCGAATGGCCAATATCCATGCGTTCATCTCCGGCCTCCCTCAAGGTTATGAAACTACGGTTGGGGAACGGGGGCTGAAACTCTCTGGCGGTGAAAAACAGCGTATCGCCATCGCCCGTGCCATTCTCAAGAACCCACCGATTATGATCTTTGATGAGGCGACCTCTTCACTCGACTCTGCAGCAGAGAAGATGATCAATGATGCGCTGAGAGAGATCAGCACTCAGCACACAACACTGGTGATTGCCCACCGCCTCTCTACCATTGCCGATGCCGATGAGATTTTGGTGATGGAGCAGGGGAAAATTATTGAACGGGGAACGCATCAAGAGTTGCTTGATCGTAAACAGAACTATGCCTCGATGTGGAGCATGCAGCAGGAAAAGAGAGGCCCATTAGTAGAGTGAGTCCAACGGACTCTGGGAGGCTAAGNAACCCCTGAGCAAGTGGCGTGACTATCCTGACTCGATTGACCCTGGTTGACAAAATACCCTCTGCTCACCTCCAACTGCTGAAGCGTGTTAAGAAATAGGGGAATCTCGCTGGAGTAACTGACCCAGTAGCCATCCCATCCCCAGACCGTGTCGGTCTGCTCAGGAAGTGCTGTCTCATTGAGTATAATGGATTCTGTAATCCCGATACTGTTCCAGCCAGGGTACAGTCGTGCGCTCTCAACAATAATCGGTGAGGTCAGCGCCTTGCCTTCTACCTCTGCACGGATCTGCTCTTTTTTATCAACACCGGCTAAATAGACCCAATACCCTCTGCCCGGCTCCAGCAGGGTAATCTCAGAACCCGCAACAGACGAACCATCGACCACATCAAACAGGGCATACTCCCACTTTTTACTACAATTCTTAAAACCCCACACAGAGTGAAGCTGAGGAATTTTCTGTTTAATTTCACTCACTGCAGTCTGTTGAGGTAAATGGATCAGGTTCCAACCTCCCTGTAACTGCAATGTACTGCGGATAATCTCATCACTGATCAGTGCTGTGGTCGTGCCACTCAACCTTGCTGGCAGAGATGCCCCCTGTGAATCAAAAACAGAAACCCGATAATCATAGGTTGTCATGGGCACCAGCCCATGATCGGTGTAAGTAGTCTCATCCGGTTTTGTATAGAAGGTCTCGTCAATATCACCCGACTTACTCAATCGGTCAATACGGTACCCCAGAGCACTCACTTCCGGTTCCGGGCTATCCCATATGAGCGAAATACTATTGCCCGAGTTACTGGAGAGAGATAACTCAGCAGGCGAATTTATAGCACTGTTTAATGTTGTAGAGAGCTGCTCCACATCAAACACATCGATCAGGAAAGGGGCTAAATAGGCGTTCTCAACCCCATCACTGACCACCAATGAAATATGGCTATATCGGCCCACATCCAGTTGAGTCGGGGTACCACTCATCTCTCCGGTTATCGAGTTTAAGGTAAGCCATTGCGGAAGATTATCCACAGCAATCGAGAGAGGGTCTCCATCCCGGTCTTCGATACGGGGGACAAAACTAAAAGAGTCACCCACAACCAGTGCAGAGGTGGCTGGTACACCTGAAACAGTAGGGGCACTATTAACAAAGCGGACCGTCAAAACAAACGATACATGACTACTCTCTACCCCATCGGATACCGCCAAGGTAATTGTTGATGCTCCATACTGGTGACTAGCCGGAGTAATCACCAAGGTATAGTCAGAACCCTCCCCTTGCAGAGCCATTTGATTACGTGATACCAACTCTATATTGGATGATGTGGCATCTACAGTAAGCGTACTCTCAATACCAAACCCATCAACATCATCCACGGTAAATGCTATCGCAGGGGTAGAGGTATCCTGATCTATGGATAAATCATGAATCAAGCTGATGACAGGGGCATCATTAATACTGTTGATGGTGAGGCTGATAGTGGCCGTGCTGGAATCTGCGTTGCCGTCATTTGTTTTATAGCTGAAGCTGTCTGTGCCGTGGTAGTTGGCTGCAGGGCTGTAGTTGTAGGTCGCTCCGCTGCCCCCCTCCAGGATTACGACTCCATGTTGGGGCGGGGTGACGATGCTATAGCTCAGACTGTCTCCATCAATATCACTGCCCTGCAGGGTACCGCTGGCATCACTGTCTTCATCTGCGGTGTTGCTACTGTCGAAGGCCAACGGGACATCGTTGATACTGTTGATGGTGAGGCTGATGGTGGCTGTATTGGAGTCTGCTGCGCCATCATGGACCCGGTAGCTGAAGCTGTCTGTACCGTGGTAGTTGTCATCGGGGCTGTAGCTGTAGGCTGGGCCATTGCCGCCCTCCAATGTTACGGCTCCATGTTGGGGCGGGGTGACGATACTATAGCTCAGACTGTCTCCATCGAGATCGCTGCCCTGCAGTGTACCGCTGGCATCATGATCTTCAGTAGTGGTTACACTAGCGCTAGTTGCAACAGGTATCGCATTAACCGTGATAGAAAAGCTCTGGGAAACACTCTCTGAACGAACCCCGTCATTAAGCAGAATTGAAATTGTTGCCTCGCCACTCTCTCCTGATGCCGGAGTAACAATTATGGTTCGGCTTGAACCACTACCGCTAAAAGAGATTCCTTCATTGGGAATCAATAGTGTATTGGATGAACTTGCAGTCACTACAAGTGACTCCAGTGCTGTTTCTGCATCCCCTACAGTAAAAGAAATTTCAGCTTGCGTATCTGCATTAATTGTTTGAGACCCGATCACCGATAGGGTGGGTGCCTCATTCACTGGCTGCGCACCCCGAACAAGACGAACAGCACCATAACTTTCACTACCTTTACCCTGAATGCTGTCACTACCAATATTGAAATTTACACCCCAGGCAAACCCCCCCAATAAGGCGGGCGTCGATGCTGACCAGTAGTGAGACTGGACTGCATTAGGGAAAAAACTGGCCTCAATTGTGGGACTGGTATAGGTACCCGATGTCCCGCAGCTATCACCAGAGTTTGGAACAGCTCCGTTACTACAGAAGACCAGATCTTTCAGCTCTTCAATAGTCGGGAGATACCAGTCACTCCCNCNACATAATCCGTCACTGTTTACAGCACTTACAAAANCCTCTGTGTCACACGCTGATCCAGAACAACTACCTCCATTTTGGGTCCCTGCATTTCCGCCATTGGTATTTGGGTCCGTGTTATACCAACTGTAGGTACTATCTTTGTCACGTAGACCTGAGTCACTCTTCTTGACTTCCCAAACAAGCCCTGTCTCATTGTCTTGCGTACAGCCCCAATCATTCAGCCCACTGCCCTGCATGGTCGTCAAAGGCAGAAAACTCCCATCATTCGCAATTTTTGTGTAATTCCCTGCAACTGCTACGGATATAAATAACAGCAGCATAGCTGACGCTAACAGGGCCTTAAGAAGGCTTTTCATCGAGTTGTCTCAATCACTACACATTTACCCTAAACAGAGTTCTGCCTACTGTGGTAATGCACTCCATGTGACCAACTGTTTAAAGAGGTCGTTCGTAAACTGTGCCCTTTTCTGCCCCATCGAATCACGGGTAACGGGATGGTGGACAACAGCCTTATAGCCGCTCATATACTCTTTCAACAGCCTGTTTCGTTGTTTTACATCAATAANTTTTCGGGCATCGTCCATTATCCGATAGAGCAATTTTTTACTCAATCTAATTTCAAGCTTGTCATCATCGAAGTGAATTTCTACACCCTCTGCTATTTCTCCAGCCACGACCTGCAACTGCTCTATATCAGAAATATCTAACTGTTGGGTCTGAATTGCATAATACTGTGCCGCATAACGTATCTGCTGTAGAAATGTTTCCTGATCTTTCTCAAATGCCGCAATACGGGCGATCCAGAGTAGTATTCGGGGGTCATACTGATCTCGGCTCTGGTAATCCCCGGCAAGTGCTTTCAGTTTAGCAACATCCGGTTTCCCTTTTGAGTTCAACTGGTACGCCATAAAGCGCAGATACCCTGCATCTCGATAGTGAGGGATCATATCCTCCATACGATCCAGCAGCAGGTTCATTTTCTCACCCTGTTTTGCCCCAATCTGAAGATTAGCAAGATAATGAAGCACATAGATACTGGAGCTATCCTGATACTGCTCCGTTACCGTATGAACATCACCAACTGTTTTAATCTGGGTCCGTGCAAGGGTAGCCAGCTCTGTGCTCCCCAGAAAGGTTGGATATTGAATCCCCCAGGAAAGAAGTATCAACCCAAGAAAGAGCCCATGTGCCGGTATCACTTTAGGTAAAGACCACTGCAGCCGATGCACAAGCTGCCCCTGTAGCTCTGCTTTTGTAAACAGAACCAACAACATCGCTACAAGTGCGTACATTGTCATTTCGTTCTGTGTCATGCGAGTGGCTAGCGAGAATATGCTATGGGTATTGTAAGCGATTAAACTCAAACCAATCCCCAGCACCATTCTCAGCTCCAGGTTACTCAGCTTGTCACTCTGTAGCATTTTCAAAACAATCCAGAAAATGCCCCCTAACACAGCTAAATGTACCAATAACCCAAACACTCCTCCCTCCTGCATCACTTCCAGAAGCTCACTGTGGACATGTTTAAAACTGCGCTGCTCGGTATATAGGCGAGAATCTCCCTGTAAGTACTCAAAAAAGAGGTTATAAGAGGACCCGGGACCATAACCGAATAACAGAGACTCCTGTATGGAACTGATTGCCACCTGCCAAGGCATAAAACGTGAAGCCCACGCCTCCCATGTCCCTAGCTGTAAAAAACGAGATGTCTGTATAACTTCATCACTCAACTGAGAGACTACAAATAAAAAGATCAGCGCCAATAATATCGGAAGGCCCAACGCCCCCACTAGAAATACCCATCCTCGTACCTGATAACGCTCTTTCAGATTGAGGTACAACAGATAGAGCAACAGTAATACAACAGCACCTCCAAACCCTGCAACAGCTGCACGTGTCTGAGTCTGCCATAACCCCCAAAACCCAACAAAAAATACCAGCAGAAAAAAATACCCCTTACCACTCTGCTCTTTCCACTGGAATAGCTGTTTTCCACTTTGTTTCAGGTTGAGAGGCAGTCCCAACAAGAGAAGCAGTGGCAGAAACAGGATCAAATAGTTTGCATAAAGATTGGTGTTTCCAAATGTTGACTTAGGCCGCCCGGTATCTCCAGCCGCCCCCTCCAAAACCACATACAGAACCGAGACAGCCACAACAATCATCAACTTTTCCAGAGCATCACTGCCCCTGACACATAACATCAAGTAACCCACCCACATCATAAACATTAGATGATTCGTGAGTTCATGCCCCAGCAGGTGGTTATACTCTCCACCATGCAGAAGCAAACCCGGTAAGGTTGCTATAAACGGTAACGAGAGAAACAGTAACCAGCCCATCGGAAGAGCTGCAATATCAATCCCCTTCTGCCGGTTGCGTAATCTGAACAGAACATCTACAAACAGATAGAGCAGTGAAACTGAAACAAACAAAAGAAAGGTTTTATAGATATTGACGCGTGCAAACAGCTCTCCAGAGTCCCAGGTCATCACCATAAAAACCATTGCAGGCAACAGGTAGAGCCAAGCCTGATTACCTTGACCCATTACTGTAGGTTCAGAACTGTGTTGTGCAGCTGCTGTCGACCGACCTTTTTGTTTACGTTGCTTCTTGCCCATCGCTATTTATCCATCTATCCCTATTCTGGAAGGTACACATAGTACCCTCTACCCGGATCCATCCGGTTTAACTGGTTCAGAAACTGTGGAACCTCTAAATGATAACTTTTCCAATGATCATTATCCCAACTCCAGACTGCCTCTGCACCAACACTCTTGATAAACCATTCTATCTCTTCAATGGGTTCTGAAACACCAAACAAATTCCAACCCTGCCCAAAAGCTTTTAATTGCGTTGAGACTCCCGCCGCAACCGCACTTAAATTTTCACCCCCGGCAACTTTAACCCAATAAGCCCGCCCCGCTTCAAAGGTATTCAATGTATTCAGCGGCCAGGGAACCCCTTTCAGTGCGCTCTTCCATTCTCCCTGCTGGTATTGCCAAATTGATGAGATTTCCGGAAACTGCTGCATAAATAGTTGAATACTGTCTGCTTCAACTTCAACCGGAATCGAGATCAGGTTCCATCCAGGACTCATCAGATAGAAGTACATCTGTACAACAGGGTCAGAAAACTGTAGTTCAGAAGCTAAATTTGTTCGGTAGACCCCTGCAGGATTTATCTCAGAAACCGTTTCTACCCCGTCAGGAAGGTCATAGGTTGCCTGAATCGTATAACTTTGATCATCCAACTGGGAAAAATTAACAATAACAACCTCAACAATCTGAGCACTGCTCTGCCCTAAATAAATTTGCTCATTTCCACCACTATTGCCGTCAATCGTTGTCATTGGGCCTGTCTGAGTACCCGGGTGATCACCATCCCCTTCCGGAATCATCACATATTGGGGGAATTCATCCTCTGCCAGAAGCAGGTCCAGATCTGCCACCCCATTGACCGTTGTCTGAACTGTGATACCCGTTGCTTCAATAGGCAGATCCAGGTGGTAACTATGGAAATCATCCTGTGCATTTTGCTGTATCACCTCTTGATAGAGCACTCCATTGAGTAGGGCTCCCGCTTCCAGTTCAAAATAGCGTATTGTGCTTTTCCCTTGATCTGTATTGATCTCCAGCGTAAAAGGGATACGCTGATGCCCCTCCAACTGAGGTCTGATATAGATCAGAAATGGCTCTTCTCCAGCAGACCAGGCCTCTCCATCCAGCGGATCAAGGTCAGCATAGAGAGCCTCATCCCATAACAGGTCAACCAGCTGGCTATCGGTTGAGAGCCGGGCATGAATGCCGGATGCCGGCATCCAGCTATTTTCCAGCACAACCACCAGTTGCAACAGCTCCCCCGAATCAATCTGCTGATCCCCATCACCAATGATATTCTCCAGAGCTACTGAGCGGACCATCAGAACGGGTTGTGGCTCCACCTCGAGAGCCTGATAACCATTCAATCTGCCTGCCGATGCCAAATGCCCACGGGCTGATTCCTCCGGGTCTACAGCAGCCAGTATTCGTCCTTTAAGCTCCTGAAAAGTAGCGGATGGCAAGACCGATTTAATCAATGCAGCAACCCCTGCCACATAGGGGGCAGAGAGAGAGGTCCCGTTTACACTGCTATAATCCTGACTGCTATAAGCACCCTCTTTTGCCTGTGTCGTATAGATTGATTCTCCCGGTGCCATCAGATCAACACTGAATTGTCCCCGGTTACTCCATGAAGTCAGAGAACTACTTCTATCACTGGCTGCGACAGCAAGTATATTGGGATAGTCGGCACTGGAGGGGTAGTCCGGGACACGATCATTATCTGCATGGAAATTACCTGCAGAAGAGACCACCAGAATACCTGCGTTACTCAACTGCTGTAGTGCCAACTCCTCACTGAAGGAGTAGGCCGGACCACCAAAGCTGGCTACCAGGATATCCGCACCATTATCAATGGCATATTGTGCCGCCTCCAGACCAGAGGCGACATCAAAGCCAAATTTCAGCGGCATGATACTGACATTCCAGGCCACGCCGGTAGAACCTAAACTGTTATTTCCAACTGCACCCAAGGCCCCGGCAACCGCAGTTCCATGTCCTTCAGTCAGTCCCGGATCGGCCTTTGGGTTGTTATCACCATTTTTGAAGTCCCAGCCGTGGAGATCATCGATATAACCATTGGCATCATCATCGATGCCGTTACCAGCAATTTCATCCGAGTTGAGCCAGATATTCGCCTGTAGATCAGGATGATCAATTTCCATGGAGTCATCCAGGATGGCGACCACCACCTCTCGACTTCCGGTTGTTACTGCCCATGCCTGGGGCAGTTCTATCTGCTCCAGCCCCCACAGTAAATCCGGATAGGCGGCATCATTCGCAATCAGGTGCAGAGTGCGTTGGTAGTTGGGTTCTGCCCACAACAACAGCGGGTGATGCTGTAGTTGATCCAGTAACAAGGATTGATCTGTTTTTGGTGATAGCTTCCAACGCTCAACCCGCTTTTTGCCAATTTGGCGAAAGGATACCGGCTGCAAACTAGTGCGCAGGGTCTCTTGATCCTGCTCAGTCGCGTGAGAGGCCCAACGAATTACGATCTCATCCCCGGAGGAACTGGTAGCAACCCCCCACAGGTTCGAGAAAAACAGGCTGCCCCAGAGCAGCAGAAAGAGCCGTATTACCCAACCACCTTCTATCAACAGGGGTGGGTATTTCATCGGTTACCCAACACTATCAGGCCATTATTCTCGATAGAGATAGTACCCTCTACCCATCTCAACCTGTTGCAGAGAGTTGAGAAATTGGGGGGTACCTGCACTATAGCTCTGCCACTGCTCTGCACTCCATCCCCATATTGACTGAACGCCATTCACTGCACTCAGCGTCGAGAGTGTGTCGATGCCATCTATCGGTGCCCTCATGTTCCAGCCGGTTACCAGAGGTGGTAATGATGCCGGGGATTGACCACTCCACTGAATCTGTGTCGAGCTCTCTGCTGCAAGACGAACCCAGTAGCTTTTACCACCTTCCAGTGTCGTCAAGGTTGCTGTTGAGGTCGCATCCGCAATAAAGTAACTCCAACTTTCGGTCGCATCAGCGCCGTTGTAGTACCAAACAGAGAGGATGGTATCTGTAGCGCTATTCAATAGCGTGTTGAGACTATCGGTACTCTCTAACGGCATCCCCACCAGATTCCAACCACTCTCCAGGTTCCAACTCACGAGTGTGTCGGTTGACTCTTGTGAAGGGGGTTGGCTCTCTGAACTATCGGTCGCATCACTCTCCATCCAGAAATTCAATACCCGGCTGTTATCCGAGCTATCCAGATAGATAAACTGCTGATAATCCGACAGTGGGGTTAAGCCATCACTGGAGTCGTACAGTAGCGAGGAGCCTGAGCCATCGGTGAGTTGCAGGCGATTTTTAGAGCTCACGCCAGCGCCCGTACCTGCCATCAAGAGGGTCAAAGTGCCTTGCTCATCCGCTACCTGATCACCATCCTGATCCAACTGATACTGCAGATTTATGCCATCAAAACTCAGCGTTCCACTACCATCCTGCTGTACCCAGTGGCCATGGAATGAATCTGTTGAATCGAACTGCACACCCCCCAGAGTACTGTCTGTACTATCTCCACCAACACCAGAGTCACTGCTATCTGCGGGTAACAGACTCCCTTCAACAGCCCCCAGATCAACAGCACTTCCCAGAACCCGAAGCTGTCCGAGCAGATCCATGATTGGTACATCTGAAGCATCCAGACCACTCAAGTTACCCGCATCCAGTGCCGGAGAGGCTGCGGAAAGATGGAGAAAGTCAGAGGCATCCGCAATCAGAAGTGGATCTTGAGTGATATTATTCTGGCTTGTCGCTGTCAGGTTGATTGATTGAGGAGCTCTGCCGCCATAGAGGGCAGAGTCTGAAGGTAATAATAGATTTTCTGAAACCAGAATACTCCCGGCACTAAAGCTGGCATTGGTAGCTTTTACCAGCTTGAGATCCACCCCATTGGTTCCGGTCATCGTATTGGTATCACTGCCCCCCCCCACGTTGTGCCACAAGAGGTTGTTACGAATCTGAATATCATCTTCATCGCTTTCAATATAGAGTCCACCACCCG
>JGI26259J51720_1000188_pt1 | contig 28081 bp, 24 predicted proteins | sample SaaInlV_100m_DNA_5_FD_51720 | JGI IMG/M metagenome (IMG submission 51720) | reverse complement strand
GGCGAACTTATTTCTCACATGTCCCTTGAGATGGCACCGGCAGATCAACTATATAAAATGCCGCCTCCTCGCACGGGAAACTCATTGAGCGAAGCTGAAATCATTATGAAAGAAATACAAATGAAACGAACAATGCTCCCTTATAGTGCCATTATTCCAAGAACAGAATTTGATGAACTCCTGTTTAAATCTGGGCAAAGAATGAGCGTAGATTTTATTTCAATTGGAGAAAACGAGATTAAGTTGAAATTAAGTGGGACACAGGAATTTTTACATATTCCAAAAGGGCGAGTCGAGTCTTTGACTTCACGAAATGGAATGGTAATTTATCCCGAGCCAATACGCAATGCGAATTATAAATAAGACAATCATTTACATCAGTTTGATGACTTTAGGATTTGGGCAGTCTTATCCGCCTCCTACAAGTTTAATCACTATGCCAACCGCAGGGTCTTTAACCCGCGGATCGTATAGTTTTGGGATGCGAATCCAAGATGAAGGAGGAATGATTTCAACATTGGAAGCGGGAATTACAGATCGATTCCAATTTGGTTTATCTTTTGGGTCGCCGAATTTAATTGGTGATGATAGTCTAAAATGGTACCCTCGTCCCGAAGCCTTATTGAAATATCACTTGATTGATGAGTCCATGACAATGCCTGGATTTGCTTTGGGTGTGAATACGCAAGGCTTGGGCGATTTCGTTGATTCTTTGAATAGATATGAAACTAAAGCTTACGGCGTATTTTTAGTGGGAAGTAAAAATTGGAAAACACCTTTTGGAAATTTGGGGTTTCATACTGGAATCAATTATAGTTTTACCGAAACAAAAGATGATGATGATGTGAATTATTTTTTTGGATGGGATATGGAAATAAACCCTGAGTTTTCTCTGATGATGGAATATAATCCAGCATTAAATGAAAATACCATGACAGCAAAAAAAATGTCTATCCAAAAGGGGGGGTATGTGAATGCAGCGATTCGGTGGACATTTGCAGAGCGTCTCCATTTGGAATTCAATTTCAACAATCTTCTTTTTGATGAAGATAAAGTGGAATATTTTAAACGGGAATTAAAAATAACCTACATCGAATACTTTTAAAGGAGTCTCCTTATGAAAAAAATCCTTTATATTTTATTGATTTTTTCACTATCTCTTTTTGCTCAAACACCTTTAGAAAAAGGCAAAACATCTTATTTAAACCGCGCTGATGGCAGTTCGGGTATGAACGCAAAACCTGAGCCCATTCAATCTGCAATTAGTCAATTACAAAATTTAGACAGCGAAGAAGCAATGCTCACGCTCTTGAAATCTTATTATTATAAAGGGAAATTTGTTGCTTTGAATAAGGAAGACAAAAAAGCAATTTTTCAAAAAGGAAAAGATTTAGGAGAAAAAGCAATTGAAAAATTTCCAACAGCTGCCTCTTTACGCTATTGGTATTTAGCCAATTTGGGAAGTTGGTCTGAAGTGTATGGTATTTTCTCTGCGGCAAAAGAAGGGGTTGCGGATATTATGAAAACGCAAGCTGAAGAAATTATTTCTCTTGATCCAAACTATTGGAATGGAGGAGGCTATTTTATGTTAGGAGCAGTTCACTTTAAATCTCCCTATATTCCCTTTTTATTATCTTGGCCAGATAACGATGAAGCGGTTTCGAATTTAACGAAAGCTTTTGAAACAGGGCTGTCNACATTTACCCAAACAGTTTATCTTGCCAAAGCTCTTTATAAAGATAAGCAGAAAGATCAAGCCAAAAAATTATTGCAAGATTTAATCGCAAAGCCTTTATCCAAAGATGAACCCGTTGAAGATTATGAACAGCAATCCATAGCTCAAAGCTTATTGAGCGAATGGCAACAATAAACACCTTTTGCTCTCAAACCCAACAATCTTCGTGTTGAGTTTTTGCGAAATCCCGTGTTTTTTATGGGGTTCATTTGCACCATTCACGGACCAATGAATTAATAAGACTAAGGCATTAAACATTTGTGTCTGATTTAAAAGAGATTCGTCTTTCCTCTGAAATTATCTTTCAAGGTCGTTTGCTCGATGTTCGCAAAGATATTGTCGAGCTTCCCAACGGAAAAACAAGCACACGAGAGTGGATTAATCATCCTGGTGCGGTCTGTATTATTCCCATTCTCCCCGACGGAAAACTTGCTCTCATTCGTCAATTTCGATATGCAGTCCAAAAAGAAATGATAGAGCTCCCGGCTGGGAAATTAGATAAAGATGAAAATCCAGAAGATTGCGCGGTTCGAGAATTAGAGGAAGAAATTGGATATAGAGCAAAGACGCTCACTTTTTTAACGAATATCCATCCTGCAATTGGATTTGCTAATGAAAAGATGTGGCTTTATTTGGGAGAAGATTTAGAAAAAACAGATAAAAATTGCGATGAAGATGAATTTATTGAGCTTATGCCCACCACGCTCAAGGATGCACTTCAAATGGTTTGGGATGGGGAAATTACCGATGTAAAAACTGTCATTGGTATTTTATGGGCGGAGAAAATATTGAGCAAATGAAAAAACGCATCTAAAAATTGTGCTATATTTACGATGGCGTGAATACTTTATGAATAAATATTTAGCGGTATTATTACATTTATTATTTGGAAGTATTTCTTTGAGTCAGGATGTGAATTTCACATCTTCCAATCTTCCTATAGTGGTAATAAATACTGGCGGAGAAGATATTCCAAATGAACCAAAAATTCCAGCCCAAATGGGCATCATATATAATGGCAACGGAGAGATAAATCATATCAATGATTCGTATAATCATTATAATGGACATATCGGTATAGAAAGACGTGGACATTCTTCACAAAATTTTCCTAAAAAACAATACAGTATAGAAACGAGATACGAAAATGGCGATAATTATAATACATCCATTTTTGAGATGCCTGAAGAAAATGATTGGGTATTATCTGGACCCTATAGCGATAAATCTCTAATAAGAAACGTATTAGCATATGATATTGCTCGTTCTCTGGGGTTTTATGCTTCAAGGGCGCAATTTTGTGAAGTTGTCTTAAATGATGATTACGTTGGGGTTTATGTTTTTATGGAAAAAATAAAAGTAGATAACAATAGAGTGGATATTGCAAATCCCACCCAAAATAATGTTTCGGGTGGCTATTTATTAGAAATTGAAGCGTGGAATAGAGTCGACTCATCTGATACATACATTTCAGGCGAAACAATCAATTTGCCTTATCTTATTCATCACCCAAAAGATGATGATATTACAGATGAGCAAATCCAATGGATCCAAAATTATGTGGATGATTTTGAAAACAACCTTTATTCAAATGATTTTGATAATCCAAATACTGGAAATAGTAACTATATCCATGTTCCATCTTGGATTGATTTTATTTTATTAAATGAAGCATTTCGAAATAATGACGCCTTTTTTTCAAGCACATTTCTTCAAAAACGTCAATCCGGGAAATTAGTGGCAGGCCCTATCTGGGATTTCAATATTGCAATGGGAAATATTAATTATAATAATAATTGGTTAACAAATGATTTGTGGCTGACTGAAAATCCATGGTCATCAAGATTAATGATAGATAGCCATTTTATTAAGACCTATCAAATTAGGTGGCATTATTTGAGAACGAATCAGTTGTCTGATTCCGTTATAACTGAACGGATTAATCAATATTCATTTTTATTAGAAGAAGCACAAGAAAGAAATTTTATAAAATGGCCCATTCTTGGAGAGTACATTTGGCCAAATTATTATATAGGAGATACATTTGAAGATGAGATAAATTATTTAAAACAATGGATTCTTAATCGATTTTCTTGGATGGATATTGAATTTGATCTGAATGGTGAAACTTATCCCATCATTAATGAAATTAATTATCATTCATCAAATCAATTTGATTCAGGTGATTGGATTGAACTTTTCAATCCAAATAGTATTCCCGTTGATATTTCGAACTATATTTTAAAAGATGAAAATGAGGATCACTATTATATTATTCCTGAAAACACAGAGATAGATTCGATGGGATTTATCATTGTTTGTCAAGAGCCAGCGATATTTAATTTAATATTTCCTCAAGTCGAAAATTATATTGGTGGCTTCGATTTTGGATTTAGCAATGGAGGTGAGCTTATTCGTCTTTTTAATTCAGATGGGACATTAGTTGATTATGTTGATTATGATGATAACACACCGTGGCCAGAAATGCCCGATGGTGGAGGGGCGACCCTAGAGTTAAAATCAATGCCAAGAGATAATTACCATTTTTCAAATTGGAAAGAATCACCAGGGTTTGGGACGCCAGGACAAATAAATAGCGTCACACTGAATACAAATAATGCAAATAATATAAATCCAAATCAATATTTTATTCTTAATTATCCCAACCCATTTAATCCAAATACAACAATTCGTTATCAATTACCGGTGCAATCAAATGTTTCTATCATAATTTATGACATAACGGGCAAAGAAATTCGACATTTGGTGAATGATGTTCAGGACGCAGGTTTTAATTCTGTTGTTTGGAATGCTACCAATGATTTAAGTCAGCCAGTAAGCGCAGGGATTTACCTATATCGAATTGCGGCTGAAGATTTTCAACAAGTGAAAAAAATGGTGTTTCTAAAATAATCTATATGGTTTCAAGTTTATCATTACGAATTAAAGAAAAAACTCGAGAACTTGGTTTTCAAAAAGTAGGGATTACAGATCCCGTATTTGATGAAAAGCAGAAAGAAGAATTAGAGGAATGGATTAGTAAGGGGCATCACGCTTCCATGGAATGGATTGTAAAACGAAAAGATGAACGAGGAAATGTTTTTGAATATTTTCCAGAAGTAAAATCTATAATATCTGTGGGAATGAATTATAACTCTGGCTTTTCTCAGGATGACTTAAAATCGGATTACAAAATCAGTCAATATGCTTGGGGAGACGATTATCATGATTATATGAAATCGAAGCTTTTTCATTTATTGGCATGGCTCAAAGAAGAAGTAAAGGATGTGAAAGGCATTGTTTGCGTGGACACATCTCCGCTTATGGAAAAACCCTTGGCACAAAAAGCAGGCTTGGGTTGGCAAGGAAAACACACCAATTTGATTACACGAGACTATGGGAGCTGGATTTTTTTAGGTGCGGTTTTATTAGATATTCCTTTGGATTACGATAAGCCTTTCATGGAAGATTTATGTGGATCTTGCACTGCTTGCCTTGATGCTTGTCCGACACACGCTTTAGAAGAAAATAAAATTGATGCTCGTAAATGTATTTCTTATTTATCTATTGAACATCGCGGTGATTTTCCAAAGCATCAAAATCAGCTAGATGATTGGATTTATGGATGCGATATTTGTCAAGATGTGTGCCCATGGAACCAAAAGTTTTCTGTGACGACAGATGTCTCTGCTTTCCAGCCTCGAAAAGATATTTTAGAATGGGCCAATGAAGATTGGCATCAAATGGATGAGGAAAACTTTCGACAACTATTCAAAAAATCTCCTGTCAAGCGAACCAAGTTTGTTGGCCTCAAAAGAAATATAGAGCAAAATCGATTAGGATAATTCAGCGTGAATCAATCGTTGCTTTCATCTCCAATTTTCCAAATCCCTTTTTCTGTAAATGCATTAATACTCTGTCTTTTCGCCTTATTAATTAAATTTGAATGAGAAATTTTATATTTTTTACCATATTCATTCAAGCTTATAATTGGATTTCCCTCTAAATAAGCAATCCGTTTATGGTAACTATTGCTTAAAGCTTTACCTATAATTTCTTCCATAACAGCCGTATTGTTCTCTGTATTGAATTCATCAAATGCCTCATAATATTTTTTTCTATCTACAAATTGAATATTGATAGGCACATATCCTTCTCGAATTAATAAATAATTATTTAAAACCCGGCCAATTCTTCCGTTACCATCAACAAACGGATGAATGGTTTCAAACTTTAAATGAAATAAGGCAATTCGTTTTATAATATGTTCTGTGGGAGTCGAATAATATTGAATAAACATTTCATCAATATTTTTAATAATTTGACTTGGATCGCAAGCAATATGAGTTCCAACGCGAACCCATTCATTTTCATTCCGAAATCGCCCTGCAATATCATCACGAATATTTGATATCAACATTTTATGCAATAAAAGGATGATATTTTGTTTTAGTTCCTCCTGTGTTGCTTTTGTCCAAATATACTCCACAACTCTAGCGAGATTTTTTGCTTCAAATAATTCTCTTTCAGAAATATATCGGTCTAAATCAATTTGTAATAAAATTTTATCCGTTTCACCCAAACTCAAAGTGCTATTTTCAATTGCATTTGAATTATAAACTTGCTCAGAAATTTCAGTTTCTCCAATAATCTGGAGCAATGAATCCTTTTTATAAGCCAAGTTATTAAATTGCTTACGCAATAATTCAATCCTTTTATAAATATTGAGCGTTTTAGCCATGGGAGATTTTATATCTTATTCACGATATTATCAATAAAAGAGTGAAAATCATATAAAATAGATAAATTTTAACGCTTATTAGTCCAAAACCGTTAAAACAATAAAATAAATAATGGTTTTTCACTCAATCCCATATTTTTAAGAACGAGTGAATGTGAGAGGATTATTTCTTAACGTTCAACCCGAACATTCACATCTCCAAGGCCGAGAGAGATTTCAATATCTAAGCTAAGAAAATCTGTATTCCAATTTTTGGATTTATATTTTTTATCGCTAACTTTTTTCAAGCCATTTATGTCAACAGATGCGAGAAAGGAATGATCAACGCTAAGCGTAATATTTACGTTTTTTGGTAAAACTAAATCTAAAGAGCCAAGACCAACACTGATTTCTAATTCTGCATTTTGTTTAAATTCGCCAGTTATATCTATATCCGCATCACCTAATCCAAGTTCAATTTCATAAGTATTTGCATTTAAATTTCCCAGTCCTACGCAGGAAAAGTCAGTCAATCCAATTTCAACGGAGACTTTTTCGCAGCGTATTTTATTGGGTTCAGATATTTTTACTTTTACATCACTCATTCCACATTCAAGCTCAAAATTTGAAATAGAAATATCTGTTAGATCTATATCCGCTTCACCTAGACCAAATTCTAGTTCTAATTCTGTTGGAATATCTTTAGGGAATTGAAAATCCATTTCATTTTTCACGCCATCAATATTGAGCTCATCCTTATTAAAAAATAAACCGATTCCTTCGTAATTATTTTCAAATTCTATTTCAAAATTTCCCACACCATTAGATTTTTCCATCGTAACAATAGGTTCACCTCTTTTTATAGAATAATATATTGAACCATCTAATTGATATGGCTTTTCATTGGCAGATAGGTGAAGTGTCCCAAGTCCAAACTCAATTTCGGTTTCAAGACGTTCAATGTCCTCCATGGAATAATGATAATAATCTTTAATGGCAGTAGGTTCGTCCTGTCCAAAACACATCAAAAATAAAATTGGAATGATAATAATTTGTTTCATAGTTGCCTCAAAAGTTGAAGTTAAACCGAACGGTCGTTTCAAGATAATCCGAACCATCTAATGGTTTCGCCACATTAAATCCAATTCCAATTCCATCGTCAGATTCTGTCCCAATACCGAATCCAACAGATGAAATAAACGAAGAGCTTCGTTTATTTAAATCATCACTTTGGATAAAAAATGCATCAGAGTCAAAGGCAATTCCCGTATCATAGAATAATTTGAAAAATAGATCACCATCAGTAAAATTAGGCGTCATAATAAATTCTACATTCGATTGTATCATGTGATCTCCAATTTGTGTTTTATATGGATAAGCAGATACAGATCCAATGCCACCGATACCAAATTTGCGGAAGGGATGCAATCGTCCATTTGAAAGTCCAAGAAGCATTTGATTCCTTAAGACAAGCCCTGGCGAAAATTCCCAATGAAGACGTGTCATAATAAGCAATCGTTTTCTTAGATCTGATGTATTAATCCCATTTTTATTTAACCAATATACATTATCCCCATCATCGGTTTTTTGATAAGCCTCACCCTGTAAGAGCAGGGAATATCCCGTTTTTAATGGATGATATTTTTCAGATTGAAAAGCTAAAGTCCCTTTATAAGAACCTACCGTTGATTGATATTGAACATGAGGGTTAGATCGAAGTGTTCGGTTTTTTTCAGACAGACTCCACATCGAATAATCAACAGGAATCGAATCTTGTTGAGCATCCGACGTAAAAACTTTTACTTTTAAGCGATTAAGATCCAAAGCAAAGCCTAATTCCCACCCTTGTTCATCCCAGCGATCATAAAAATCTTGCCGAGCGAAAAAACNAGNGAGCGTATTTTCCGCTTCTTTAAGGCGATATTCATCGTCGGATACAGCTTCTTTGAAAGCCGAAGCATATAAAATGAAAAAACGATTTTTGAAAAATGACTTCTCAAAACTAATTCGACCAGAAAAATCGTTGGGTGCGGTTCGATAAGCTGTGGAAATACTAAGCCTGAAAGGAGAGCGATCCCCATGGTCATAATCATGATTAAAAAATGTGAGCCGTGCGCCTTCATTCCGATTATAAACGAAAAAATTATAATTTGGATGAATCCACCCTTTTCGTAACCATTCTGACTTATTCTTTAATTCAAATATAGTGTGTTTTTTTGTTTGGGCAGAATCAGTAAAGATTTCGCGATAAACTAATCCCTCGTTTAAATTTGCTTCTTTAATTTTTCCCGTTACAACTGCTCCTTCATGAATTTGAACTGTGCCACCCATTACAACAATTTCACTATTGATGATAGCAGTGGCACCAATCGTAACATCGCCACCCAAGACCATAATTGTATTATTGGTCTCGCCATAAACAAATAAATCTCCACCAATAATTCTAATTCTATCATTGATAACCTCTGTTGTATCAATGATATGATCGGAATAAAATTTCATTTCATTTCGCACAAGTGATTGATTTTCAGCGTCTTTATTGGAAGCAAATCCAAAGCTAAACAACAGCATAAAAGTGAGCAAAAGATGTGTGTATTTTTTCATAGTTAATCCTTATTTATTTGAATGTTACCCGATTCCCCAATTTGTATTTTACATGAATACAATCCTTCAAAAAGTGTCGCTTTCGCTTTTAGATATCCATCTTCAGTTATTCTATTTAATTCAAAATTTGAATCAATAGGATTTTGCCCATCCCACCCAGAATGATAAAGAAGAATAGAAGTTGAAAAATTTTCTGGAAGTGTCAGTTTAACATTTCCCACTAAACTTTTTAAATCTATAGAATGGTCTTTTATTTTCTTGTCATATTTTTTTTCAATAGAAATATCACCTGCTTGATTAACAGCCCTAATCCCTCCATAAATATTTTCGCCATAAATATTTCCGCCAGTCGTGGAGCAATCTATTAAACCATAAACTTCATCTAATTCAATATCGCCACTAGCCGTTTTAGCCACTACATTCCCTGTTAGATTTTGAATTCCTAATTCACCTCCAGAGCTCTGAAGTTTTGTATTTCCATTGATGTCACGAATATGAATATCGCCTCCCATTGTAGATGCGGATAAATAATTTCCCTCAAAGTTAGAGATCCCAATTAACCCGCCAAGTGTTGAGACCTCAGCATTTCCAACTATACGAGAAAGATTAATATCACCACCAGCCGTTTTAGCCAAAAGTTTTCCTTCAATATATTTTAATTTCACATCGCCACCTTTTGTTAAAACCGTAAATCGACCTTCCCCATCTTTAAAATCAATATTACCGCCTGCTGTTTTAAAAAGTCCTTTTCCATTTATTTGCTTTAAATCAATATCACCACCAGCCGTTATTAACTCCAATTCTCCTTGAAGCTTTTCACCTGTGATATCTCCACCTAAGGATTTCATTTGTAAATTTGTCATGATTGGAATATTTAAGGCCAAATCAAACGTCATTCTACCAGGTTGATTTTTTGGCCCAATAATTTGAATAATATTTTCAGACGAATCATGTTGAACCAGAATTTGATATTTATGGATAACTTTTTTTGCTTTTTTTTCTGAATTGGTTTTTATTGTTGTTTGTATCTCAGCGCTTAATCCTCTATCCGAATGACCCTTAAGCGTCATATCGCCAATAAAATTTTTAACAATAACCGTATATTTCCCGTCATTAAGAACGTCATCAAATTCGTATTTCTCTGTATATCGATATCGATTTTTACGTTCTTGCTCAAAAGAATCAAATATGGTTTGAGAAAAAAGAAAGGAAAACAAAGTGCTAAATAGAAAAAAATGTTTCATTATATCTCCGGCGATAGCTGACCATTATTTAAATCTTCGAAATCAGCCAAAATACTTTCAGCCCTTGCTCGAATAAACGCATTTTTTTCCATAATCCGAATGACTTGAAGTGCAGGAATCATTTCGGCTGTAGGGTGAGCTTCTAAAATATCCATAGCACTCAATCGAACTGCCGAATTCTTATCTTCTAAAATTGTTTTTACACAAGCGTCAATCAAAAGCGCGTTCACAGAATAAGATTGTAACATTTTAGCCGATTTTAATCGCACTCCCGGATTGGGGTCCGAAAGCATAGAGGAGATCAAAACCATTTGTCCTTTTTCTTCTAATCGAGTTTGTTTTAGTAAATTAACCGCCTTAATGCGTTTCCCTAGATTTTCGTCATTCAGCAAAAGATAAAACAGAATATCTCGAATTAAATCATCTTTCAAATCTCCAGAATATTCCATCTTGTTTGACGCATGGACGGCAAAATGAATTGGATTATTTTCGTCCTCATTTAATTTAATATCAATATTTGTCAGCAATCCATCATTCATTAGCTGAAGAATATCCAAGGAATTATTGTCAGATTCTGGTGCGCTAGATACAAATGTTTTCCCTATAAAAAAAGATAGAATAATTGCAAATATGCTCATCCAAACCGGCTGTTTTACTTGAATGATTTTATTAATTGTTGGAATCGCAGGATGATATGAATCACTTTTTTGGGATGAAATGGATTCAATTTTATTTCTGAGAGAAAACCGCTGAGCGTTTAAATAACCCTTTGAAACAGGTTGCGTTTGTGAATCATTTGCTAATTTTAAAGTTGATTGATATTCAGAAACCCATTTTTTTAAGGATTTATCCTTCGTCATTTCAAGTTCAAAATCGGATTTTTCATTTGAATCTAAAGTATCCAAAACATAGAGCACGGCTTGTTCTTTGAGTAAATCCTTCATAGTCGATTTCTTCCATATTGATATTCTTTTAATCCAAAACGCATTTTTTCCATGGCACGGAAAAGATATTTTTTAATTGTNCCTGATGAAATATTCATCATATCAGAGATTTCACGAATTTTCAACCCTTGAAAATGTTTTAAAATAAATACTGTTTTTTGCTGTTTTGGAAGCGCCATTAAAATTTGATTAATTCGTTCAGATACTTCCGTATCTGGTTGAGGTTGCGCTGAAATAGATTCAACGGGGTTGGGCAATTCACGAGAAGATTCTTGAATAGTTATTTTTTCTTCTTTTCGTTGATGATTTAAAAAAGCATTAACCATAATACGATAAAGCCAAGTATAGAAGGAGCTTTCCATTCGAAAACTCTCAATATTTTTATAGGCCTTTAGGAAGACTTCTTGATATAAATCTTCTGCATCTTGCCGGTGTCGTGTCAGTTGGAGCGCTAATGTCATTATTTTTTCATCGTGGTATGCCACCAGTGCGTGAAACGCTTCAGCATTTCCCGTTTTTGCATCCAGAATAAGATCTTGTACTTTAGGCTTCACAATGAGGCTGTTTTACTCTATTTGACATAATAAATGAAAAAAGGTTGTCAATTAATTTTCAGAGAATGAAAATTACATATTATTATACTGGTTCAATAACGATTGATAAGAACAAAAAAGCCTCCAAAACTTGGAGGCTTTTTATAGTTCTTAGTTATTTGGCAGATTATAAACCCGTTTCTCCGATTGTCTTTTCCACCGCTTCCAGGGTATTATTAAGCTCAGCCTGTTCTTCTGATGTGAGATCAAATTCTAAAACCTTTTCAACTCCACCAGCGCCAATGACACTAGGCACTCCAATAAAATAGCCCTCCACACCAAATTCACCTTCACAAAGCGAGGCACATGGAATCACGCGTTTTTTATCACGAAGATAAGATTCAGCCATTTCGATGGCAGATTGAGCGGGTGCATAAAAAGCCGATCCATTTCCAAATAATTTGACAATTTCACCGCCAGCAACACGGGTCCGATCTTCAATCGCTTTTAAGCGTTCACTGGAAATCAATGCAGTAACAGGGACACCACCAACTGTAGCTAATCTTGTAATGGGAACCATTGTGTCGCCGTGTCCACCCAAAACCATACACGTAACATCTTGCACAGAAAAGCCTGTTTCCATTGCAATAAAAGCACGGAAACGCCCACTATCTAAAGCACCGGCCATTCCCACAACTTTGTTTTTTGCAAAACCCGATACTTTATGAAAAGCATAAACCATCGCATCTAATGGATTCGAAATCACAATCACAAAAGCATTCGGTGCATGCTTCTTGACATTTTCGGCTACATCTTTCATAATACCAAGATTAATTCCAAGCAGATCTTCTCTGTCCATACCTGGTTTCCTTGGAATGCCTGCTGTAATGATAATGACATCAGAATCAGCAATATCTTTATAATCTGATGATCCAGTAATGGTAACGTCATAACCATCGTGAGGGCGAAGTTGCATAAGGTCTAAAGCTTTCCCTTTAACCATACCTTCCGCTTTTGGAATATCAAAGATAATGACGTCGCCTAATTCTTTTTGCGCTGCCAATAGCGCTAAGTTTCCACCAATTTGTCCCCCACCAATTAGGGATATTTTGTTTTTAGCCATAAAAATTCTCCATTTAGTTATACTTGAAATTACAAAAACAAGATAACATTGCCTTGAAATAAAAAACCCTCTACTTCTTAGAAGTAGAGGGTTTTTATGTGTATTAAATTATTGTAGGAATTAGTTTGGTAAAATTACGCTCACTATTTTGCGGCCACGTGCTTTTTTCCCAAATTTTACTGTGCCGTCTGCTATGGCAAAAAGACTATCATCATTTGCTCTTTTTACATTTGCGCCAGGATGAATTTTGGTTCCACGTTGTTTTAGAATAATTCCACCAGAGAGGATAGACTGTCCGTCCGCTACTTTAACACCAAGGCGTTGTGCATTTGAATCTCGACCATTCCGGGAACTTCCTTGTCCTTTCTTATGAGCCATAATTAAGCCTCTTTCTTTTTTTCTTTAGCAGGTTTTGTTTCTGCTTTTGCTTTTTTAGCAGGTGCTTTTTTCTTTGCAGCTGCCTTCAATTGAATTTTATTCACTTCTACTTCGGTAAAATGCTGCCGATGTCCATTTTTTCTTTGATAGCCTTTACGACGTTTCTTTTTATAAATCAGGACTTTTCTTTCTCTTCCATGCTCAAGAACTGTTCCTGTGACTGTGGCTTTTGCAACAGTGGGAGAGCCAAACTGGGTGGACTTCCCATCATTAAAAAGAAGCACCTTATCGAAAGTGACTTTATCACCAGCTGCATTGTCCATTTTTGGAATGCGAAGTGTTCGGCCTTCGACCGCTTTGAATTGTTTACCTAATATAGTTACGATTGCATACATTTTGTTTCTCCATAAAGCCGACAAATTTACGTGGAAGCATTATCCTTATCAAGTTCATTTGTGACTTCTGTATTATTTTTAACATTAAAAAACCGAAATTCATCTAAAAATATATCATGATTTTCTACAATCTTTAAATGAACAAAGTTTTGCCACATTAGACCTCGTAAAATGTGTTTTTTCTCTTCTGTCATATATTTTGCGTTATCGGGGTGTAATTCCAACCTTAATCGCAAATCTCGGTGTTTAGATTTATATCGTCTAAGCCAATGATCTATACGAGTAATAAGCGTTTCTCGCGATACGATTCTTCCACCACCACGACACGTAGGGCATTCATCGCTCATAGAATCAATCAAGCTTAATCGGATTCGTTGACGCGTCATTTCTAATAGCCCAAATTCTGTAATAGGCGCAACTGCAACTTTTGCGCGATCCTTTCGAAGCTCTTTTCGCAATTCATTATATACTTTTTTACGATTTTCTTCGCGCTTCATATCAATGAAGTCAATCACGATTAAACCGGATAAATCACGCAATCGTAAAGAACGAGCTACGCCCCTTGCTGCTTCCAGGTTAATTTTGAGAGAATTTTCTTCATGAAGCTTTTTTCCAACAAATCTTCCGCTATTTACATCGACCACAACCATTGCTTCTGTTTTTTCAATAATCAAATACGCGCCACTTTTGAGCCAAACTTTGGGACGGAGCAGTTTATCTATTTCATGTTCAATACCAAAACTTTCAAATAGAGGCACTTTGAGTTTATAATACTCTAATCTGTCGCAGAGACCTGGTGATGTCTCTTCTAAATAGCGTTGGGTTTTGCGGAAAAGTTTTTTGGAGTCAATGATAATTTTTCCAATATCAGGCGTGAGCAAATCACGAACAACACTGGAAGCTGTTTCTAAATCCTCATAAATGATCACTGGTGCTTCGCCACGGCTACCTTTTTGCTCCATTTTTTCCCAGTTATCAATGAGCATATTAAAGTCATTGGTAATATGTTCTTCACTTTTTCCTTCTGCGACGGTTCGGATAATAATACCCACATCTTTTTTGCGTAAGGATTGGGCAATTTGTTTCAATCGCCGCCGTTCATATTTATCCCAGATTTTTTTAGAAATACCAATATAATTTTCGCCAGGGACCAAAACCAATAAACGCCCCGGTAAAGCCACTTCAGTTGTTACGCGTGGTCCTTTTCCAGCAAAGGGCTCTTTAATCACTTGCACATATATTTCCTGTCCAGTTCTTAAATCGACAGAAATATCACCTGAGTGATGGTTCTTTTTTTTGCTTTTTCTACCGTCATCAATCTCAGCGAGATAATCGTTGTTTTCGATTTCAGAAAACGGGAGGAACGCATTTAAATCGTATCCAATATCAACAAAAGCCGCCTGCATGCCCGGGAGGACATTTTCCACTTTTCCTTTGTAAATATTTCCCACCATTCGCTGTTTATCTTGTTGTTCAATATAAACCTCGACAAGCCGGCCATCTTCTTGGATTGCAATCCGAGTATCGCCCATGCTTTCATTGATAAATACTTCTTTCTTCATAATTTTTCCTATATATTTTAACTGGCATGCCTCCCACCATTGCTCAATAATAAGCAGTGGATTAACGGGTAAGCGCTAACCAGAATGTTACTTAACTTTGTTATGATGAGGGATTATAGAAGGAAGGAAATCGGTTCATGTGCCCATTAGGGGCGATAAAAAGGATGCCTGTGCCGTCAAAAAAAGGTTCGAAACTTTAACATCTTTCTAAACCCATCAACCCAAGAAGATACGGGAGAATGTTCATACATTACAAGAAATACCTTTTTCTTGGACTTAGGCCAAGACTTAAGTAATATTCTTGGTCGTGATTTGAGCCGTATTGCTGCGACAGATTAAATAATAGCTAAAAGGGTGATGCAGCCGGCTCTCAATGCTGGCTTTTTTTATGCAAAATTTCAAAAAATCTCTAAACGAACGAATACTTATAATGGATGGGGCCATGGGCACCCAAATCCAATCCTTCCATCTAAAGGAAGCAGATTTTCGTGGGGAGCGATTTAAGGATTTTCCAAAAGCATTGATGGGAAACAATGATTTACTTTCACTGACACAACCCCAAATCATTGAAAAAATCCATGACAATTATTTGTCCGTTGGGGCAGATATTATTGGAACCAATACTTTCAATGCCAACGCAATTAGTATGGCAGATTATGGTATGGAAGATTTAGTTTATGACTTGAATCTTGCTTCTGCAAAAATTGCAAGAAAATCTGCAGATAAATTTATAGATCATAATCGCCCTCGCTTTGTTTGCGGAGCAATGGGACCCACCAGTCGAACTGCCACTTTAAGTCCAGATGTAAATCGAGCTGAGTTTCGGAATATTTCCTTTGATGCACTTGCAGAAGCTTATCACGAGCAAGCTCGGGGGCTTTTGGATGGAGGCGTTGATATTTTGATTATCGAAACCGTTTTTGATACGCTTAATTGCAAAGCTGGTATTTATGCCGTTAAAACCATTCTCGAAGAGAGAAACGTCCAAATCCCTTTGATGGTTTCAGGGACCATAGTGGATGCAAGCGGACGAACACTTTCCGGACAAACTGTGGATGCTTTTTGGGCATCGATTCGTCACGGGAACCTTGCAAGCGTCGGTTTAAATTGTGCTTTGGGCGCAGAAGAAATTCGCCCTCATTTAGACGCTATTTCCTCTTTAGCATCTATTCCTACATTTGTTTATCCAAACGCGGGTTTGCCAAACGAACTGGGCGAATATGATGAATCTCCCGAATCTATGGCAAAAACCATCAAAGAATTTGCCACAGCAGGAATGGTCAATATGGTTGGCGGCTGTTGTGGGACATCTCCAGATCACATTCGCGCCATCAAAAAATCGGTAGAAGGAATTCCACCAAGGAAGATTCCAAAGCCATCGCCATATATGCAATTAAGTGGTTTAGAACCCTTTAGACTTTTCTCTGGAAGCAATTTCATTAATATTGGCGAACGAACAAATGTAGCAGGTTCGGCAAAATTCAAACGCCTGATATTGAATGAGCAATATGAAGAAGCCCTGTCCGTAGCAAAACAGCAAATTGACAATGGAGCACAAATTATTGACATCAACATGGACGACGGATTATTGGACTCTAAAAATGCCATGGAAACATTCTTCCGTATGGTTGCCTCTGAACCGGATATTGCTCGTGTGCCAATTATGATTGATTCATCTAATTGGGATGTAATTGAAATAGGATTAAAAAACCTTCAAGGAAAAGGCATTGTCAATTCTATTTCTATGAAAGATGGGGAAGCATTATTTTTGGAAAGAGCAAATAAAATTCTAAAATATGGCGCAGCCGTGGTTGTAATGGCTTTTGATGAAGATGGCCAAGCTGATTCGTACGAGCGGAAAGTAGATATTTGTACGAGAGCCTATCAATTATTGGTTCATCAAGTAGGCTTTCCTCCAGAAGATATCATTTTTGATCCCAATATTTTTGCTATTGCAACAGGCATCGAAGCACATAATGAATATGCAATGGATTATCTCAAAGCAACAAAAAAGATAAAAGAAACGCTTCCGGGTGTTCATATTAGCGGTGGATTGAGCAATCTTTCTTTTTCCTTTCGTGGGAACAATGGCATCCGTGAAGCGATGCATTCGTGTTTTTTATATCACGCTGTTCAGGTTGGAATGGATATGGGCATTGTAAACGCAGGGCAGTTGGCTATTTATTCTGATTTAGACTCTGATTTAATTGCTCGCGTAGAAGATGTAATTTTTAATCGGAGAGTAGATGCAACAGACCGTCTTTTGGAAGTGGCAGAATCTGTTGTGGGGATGAAAAAAAAGGATGAAGTTGATTTATCTTGGCGCAATAAAACGGTTGAAGAAAGAATTTCCCATGCGCTTGTCGATGGGAATATGACTTTTATTGAAAAAGATACGGAAGAAGCTCGACAAAATTTTTCTCAAGCTTTGGAAGTGATTGAAGGGCCATTAATGGATGGAATGACAATCGTGGGTGATTTATTTGGGGAAGGGAAAATGTTTTTACCTCAAGTGATTAAATCTGCACGCGTTATGAAAAAAGCCGTCGCAATTTTAGAACCATTTATCGATGATGAAAAACAGGGCGTTACGGCAAAAGGAACCATACTGATGGCAACAGTCAAGGGCGATGTCCATGATATTGGTAAAAATATTGTTAGTGTAGTTTTGGGCTGTAATGGGTACGAGATTATCGATTTAGGCGTGATGGTTCCTGCGAATAAAATTTTAGAGAGAGCACAAAAAGAAAATGTAAATATGATTGGTTTATCTGGATTGATTACGCCAAGCTTGGATGAAATGGTTCATGTGGCAAAAGAAATGGAAAGAGAAAAAATGGATATTCCACTATTGATTGGTGGTGCAACCACAAGCAAAAAGCATACGGCAATCAAAATTGATGAACACTACACAGCAAGCACTGTTTATATTCCAGATGCTTCTCGAGCGGTTGGTGTGGTTAGACAATTATTATCCAAAGATAAAAATCAAATTTTTACTCAAAAAATTTCAGAAGAATACGCCTCAATTAGGGAAGGGCTTACCCATGTCAAGCGCTCTTTATTATCTTCAGAAGAAGCACAAAACCGTAAATATGCCATTGATTGGAATCAATATACTCCTCCAAAACCCACGGAGACTGGCATCACTATTTTTGAAGATTATCCTTTGGAAAGTTTGGTGGACTATATTGATTGGTCTCCCTTTTTCCATGCTTGGGAACTTAAAGGCGTTTATCCCAAAATACTTTCCAGCAAAAAATTTGGAAAAGAAGCACAAAATGTTTTTGATGATGGGCGCAAATTATTAGATAAAATTGTTTTAGAAAAATGGCTTAAAGCAAAAGCTGTTTTTGCAATTTATCCCGCTTTTGCAAAAGATGAATCTATTTTTATTGAGGGTCATCAATTCCGATTCCCGCGACAATTAATTGATAAAGGGGTAAATACTCCGAATTATTGTTTGGCTGATTTCATTGGGCCAGAAAATGATTATTTAGGAACATTTGCTGTAACGACAGGTCATGGATTGGAAAATATCATTGCAAAATATGAAAAAGATAAAGATGATTATCATGTGATTATGGCTAAAATTTTGGCAGACCGATTAGCCGAAGCGTTTGCGGAACATCTTCATCAGCGAATTAGGAAAGAATTTTGGGCTTACGGCAAAGACGAAAAATTAAGTAATGAAGGTTTGATCCGAGAACAATATCAAGGCATTCGCCCTGCTCCCGGTTATCCATCCTGCCCAAATCACGAAGATAAAGATATTATCTGGGATATATTAAATGTAGAAAAAAATGTTGGTATTTCCTTAACGGAATCTCACGCCATGTTCCCAACGGCCTCTGTGTGTGGTTGGTATTTTTCTCATCCAGATGCCAAATATTTTTCTGTAGCGCATTCAAACGTTAGCTAAGGTGTTATAGTTAAATGAAAATCCTAAAATTTGGAGGCACATCTATTAATACGCCTGAAAAAGTGGCGCATGTGGTCCGTCTCATTGCACTAGAACACCCATGCGGTGTCGTTGTTTCTGCTTTTGGTGGTGTAACAGATCAATTGATTAGGCTTATCAATCTTGCGGAAAGTGGATTAGATTATAGTGAAGTATTAAATACTTTACTGGGTAGACATTTGGGAACGGTTAGCGGGCTTCAACTTTCGACCAATCTAGATTCGATACAAAAAGCTTTTCAAACGATTAGAGATGAATTACAGCAATCATTAAAAATCATTTCTGATCAGAAACAGGGAACGCCCAAACTAAAGGATGCAATTCTAAGTGTTGGTGAACGATTTTCTGCGATTATTATTAATGAAGCATGTATTAAACACGGATTAAATACAAGATATTTAGATGCAAGAAAAGTCATTGTAACAGATGATTATTTTGGAAGCGCTTTTGTTCATTATCAAAAATCGTATGATAATATTCGGAACGAATGGACAGATAAATCAAAAACTCGAATTATCACAGGATTTATAGGAGCAACTGAATCTGGAGATACGACCACATTTGGAAGAAGCGGATCCGATTATACAGCTTCTATTTTTGGAGCAGCGCTTAATGCAGATGAAATTGAAATTTGGACGGATGTAAATGGTATCTTATCTGCAGATCCCAATGTGGTTCCGAACGCCAAAACTATTTCACATATTACTTATGAAGAAGCAATGGAATTGGCTCATGCTGGGGCAAAGGTTNTTTTNCCACCCACCATGATTCCAGCTTTATATAAATCAATTCCTATTCGGATTAAAAACACGTTTGAACCAGAAAACCCAGGAACGGTTATTACAAAAGATAGAACATTGGGGAGCCATTTTGCTGTTGGGATTTCTTCTCTTTATAACATTACACTTATACGTTTTCAAGGCGCGGGGATGGTGGGAAGATATGGCGTTATTGGTCGTGTGTTTGAAGTATTAGCCAATCAGAAAATTAATATTATCCTTGTTTCGCAGGTGTTCAGTGAACATTCAATTTGTTTTGCCATTCGGCCAGAAGAAGTTTCTTTAGCCCAGTCTTTATTGAATAATGAATTTGCGCTTGAATTAAAAAACAAATTTATTGATTCCATTAAGATTGAATCTGATTTATCTCTGATTGCGGTGGTTGGAGAAGGAATGCGCCATACACCGGGAATTTCCGGAAAGTTATTTAGTATTTTAGGCAAACAGAATGTGAATCTCATTGCTATTGCTCAAGGGTCTTCTGAGAGAAATATTTCTTTTATTATTAAAAATGAAGAAGTGAAATCGGCTATTCGTTCTTTGCATAATTATATCTTTAGCGACCACACAAAAATAAATGTTTTCATAGTTGGCGTTGGATTGGTCGGGTCTGATTTAATTCGATTAATCCCAGATCAACCATTTATAAATATTTGCGGAATAATGAACAGTCATAAAATGATTTTAAATCATGATGGACTTAACTCAAACAATTATTTAGAAAAACTCAAAGATGGAGAAGTCGCCGATATTGATATTTTTATTTCTAAAGCATCCCAAACACACCATGCTGTTTTTGTTGATGTAACATCATCATCATCTATTGCAGAAAAAACCGCAGACATTCTCCAAAAAGGTATTTCTGTTGTATCAGCCAGTAAATTAGCCAATAGCATGAATCAGGATTATTATAATTTGATTCGTCAGAATGAAAAACAAGGACAATCCACATTTAAGTATGAAACAAATGTTGGGGCAGGGCTTCCCATCATTGAAACGTTGCAAACATTATTGAGCACAGGCGATGTTATTGAAAAAATTGAAGGCATTATGTCGGGGACGTTGAGCTATTTATTCAGTCAATTCGACGGGTCTATTCCCTTCAGTGAATTGGTCAAAAAGGCGAGAGTCCAAGGGTACACTGAACCGGATCCGAGAGATGATTTAAATGGAATGGATGTGGGAAGAAAAATTCTCATTTTAGCGAGAGAAACTGGTGCCGAACTGGAAATCAATGATGTTTCTATTCAAAATTTAATTCCCGAAGAATTAAACCCAACATTATCTATTAATGACTTTATAAATCAGTTATCTCAATTTGATGACCAATTTTTAAATACGTTTACATCAGCCAAATTTCAAAATAAAAGGTTAAGATATATTGCAACATGGGATGGACAAAAAGCGGTTGTTGAATTGAAAGCAGTTGGTGAAGACAATCCATTTTATCATCAGAATGGAAGAGAGAATTTTATTGTATTTACAACAAAAAGATATAAAGATAGTCCTATGATTATTAAGGGACATGGCGCGGGAGCTGAAGTCACTGCTGCTGGAGTATTAGGAGATATTTTAAAATGTCAGTAGAAAAAAATATTAAAGTCAGCGTTTTGGGTGCCACTGGAATGGTGGGACAAAATTGTTTACGATTATTAAAAAATCATCCATGGTTTCAAGTGATAGATGTGGCTGCTTCTCAGCGATCATCCGGCAAAACATACAAGGATGCTGTAGAAGGTAAATGGCATATGGAGACAGATATTCCCCATGATGTTTCAAATCTAATTGTTCGGAATGTGCATGATTTTGATTCAATCCCTGACGATGTAACCTGTGTATTCTCTGCTTTAGATTTGAACGAAAAAGAAGAGACTCGAAACTTTGAATTTGGATATGCTCAAAAAGGATATGCTGTGATTTCTACAAGTTCGGCAAATCGACAAACAGATGATGTTCCCATGATTATTCCCGAAATTAATGCAGATCATACTGATGTTATTCCCTTCCAACAGAAGAATCGAGATTTACCAAGCTCTGGATTTGTGGCTGTTAAACCCAACTGTTCCATCCAATCTTATGTTGTTGTTTTAGAAGCTTTAAAACAAGCGGGGTTTCCAGTAGATCGTGCCCAGGTAACTACACTTCAAGCATTGTCGGGCGCTGGTTACAAAGCATTAAGCAATTTAGCGTTACAAGATAATGTGGTTCCTTATATTGCCGGCGAAGAAGAAAAAACTGAAAAAGAACCATTAAAAATATTTGGTAACGTTACAGAAGACGGAATTATTCAAGCCACTAATCTTAATATTAACGCAGTGTGCACCCGAGTTCCAGTTGTGGATGGACATACAGCTGTTGTCCATATTGGNTTCTTAGATGAAGTGCCATCGTTGGATGAATTCAAATCTATCTTATCTTCATTTACTCTGGAGCCACAATTATTAAATTTACCATCAGCTCTAAACCGACCTATTATTGTTTTGGATGATAACGCTCGCCCTCAGCCTAAATTAGATCGGAATTCCGGAGAAGGAATGGCGATATCAGTAGGTAGAATTGCCGAAGATACATTTTTTGATTTTCGATTTATTGGATTATCTCATAATACAGTTCGTGGTGCATCTGGTGGTGCCATATTAATGGCTGAATTATTAACTGAAAAAGGGTTTATTTCATGAACGAATCCATTAAAGTAAAAGGAAATGCCTCTGTTGCCAACGTATCCTGTGGATTTGATTGTATTGGTTATGCTATTTCTAATCCAGGAGATATTATAACATTATCTAAAAAAGAGACACCTGGCATTGACATTTCCATATCAGGTTTTGGTTCTGATTCTATCCCCTGTAATTCAGAAAGTAATACCGGTGGCAAAGCAATTTTATCTTTGCTTGAATCTTTAAAGAGTGACCAAGGATTTAAGCTTCATATAAAAAAAGGCATTCCACCGGGGAGCGGAATTGGTTCTAGTTCTGCCAGTGCGGCGGCAGCTGTTTTTGGAGCAAATGAACTATTGGGAAATCCATTATCCCTTGATGAATTACTGATTCATGGTATGGCAGGAGAAGCGGTTGCTTCTGGTGGGTTTCATGCGGATAATATTGCACCCGCACTTTTTGGGGGTATCATTTTAGTTCGGAGTTATGCCCCATTAGATATTTTAAATTTACCCGTTCCGAAGAATTTGTTTAGTACGGTCGTTTTACCAGATATGACGATTAACACAAAGGAAGCGAGAGAAATTCTTCCTACAAATGTCCCATTAAAAAATGCGATTGAACAAGCAGGAAATTTATCCGGGTTTACTTTAGGTCTCCATGAGTCTGATTTTGATTTATTAGGCCGTTCCATGGTTGATCATTTTGCCGAACCTTATAGAGCCAAGCTCATTCCTGGATATGACACTGTTAGAGACTCCGCATTAGATGCAGGTGCGATTGGATGTGGTATATCTGGATCGGGACCGGCTGTTTTTGCCTTATCCAATTCATTAAAACAGGCCAATATAATTGGAGAAAAAATGGCGGATAAATTTGAAAAGTTAGGGTTGGCGAGTCAAGTATATTGTTCAAGTATACATACAAAATCACCCAAAATACTGGAGTAAATTTTGCGATTTTATAGTACAAATAATCAATCTCATTTTGTAGGGTTTCAAGAAGCTTTATTTCAAGGATTAGCGCCGGATGGTGGATTATATTTACCGGAAAGTCTTCCAGAAATTTGGGACAAAATTGCATTAGGCACATTTTCCTATCCTGAATTAGCCTATGAAATATTACATCCATTTGTTCAAAAGGAAATATCTAAATCAGCTCTAATAGATATTTGTGAAAAAGCATTTTCATTTGATGTCCCTATTATAAATATCAAAGATCATAATTTCTTATTAGAGTTATTTCATGGGCCAACATGCGCTTTCAAAGATTTTGCTGCTCGTTTTATGAGCAGAACAATGGAATATTTTTTACAATTTGAGCAAAAAGAATTAACGGTACTTGTAGCCACATCTGGTGACACAGGAAGCGCTGTTGCAAGCGGATTCCACAATGTGGCTGGTATTCACGTTGTTATTTTATACCCAAAAGGGCGTGTAAGTCCAACTCAAGAAAACCAATTAACGTCACTGGGTGGAAATATTACAGCTCTAGAAATTGCTGGAAGTTTTGATGATTGCCAATTAATGGTTAAAAAGGCATTTCAAGATAAGGACTTAAATGAATCAATTAATTTGAGTTCTGCCAATTCCATAAATATTGCACGGCTACTCCCCCAAAGTATTTATTATTTCTGGGCACATAAACATATAAGTAAAAATGAACCAATCATTATAAGTGTTCCATCTGGGAATTTTGGAAATCTAACAGGCGGGCTTTTTGCTAAAAAAATGGGATTGCCTGTTGAAAAGTTTATTGCATCCACAAATAAAAATGATGTTGTCCCAGAATACTTGAAGTCAGGTCAATTTCAACCTAGACCATCTGTTCATACTTTATCGAATGCGATGGATGTAGGAGACCCAAGCAACTTATCACGTATCCAAAAGTTATATAAACATGATTTAACTAGCTTAAGAAATGATATAGCGGGTTATGCTTATTCAGATGATGAAACGATTAATTCAATTTCAAAAACTTTTTCTGAGAATCAAACTATTTTAGACCCACATACAGCTATTGGATATGCCGGGTTATTAGATTATAAAAAAGAATTTAAGAGTACGGCTGCAGGAGTCGTTCTTTCTACAGCGCATCCAGCAAAATTTATTGAAACAGTTGAACCTGCTATCGGAGAAAAAATTCCTATACCTAATCGATTACAGTCTTTCATGGGAAGAAAAACGCAAAAGATAGAAATGGCAAATCGAATGTCGGATGTAAAAGAATTTCTACTCACTGCTTAATTAGATAAAAAGGCATCACCATGAAGAGAGATACAAAAATTGTTAGGGGAAAAATACAGCCAGACCCAACCACAGGAGCCATTATACCTCCTATTTATCAAACAGCAACATATGCCTTAGAAAAAGTGGGGAAAGATAAAGGATTTGATTATACGCGATCTGCTAATCCAACCCGACAAACAATGGAAGAATATTTAGCTTTGATCGAAGGCGGACAGTTTGGCATTGCTTTTTCTAGTGGAATGGCCACAGTTGATAGTTGTTTAAAACTTTTAAAATCAGGCGACCATATTATTTGCTCCGATGATGTTTATGGTGGCGTCTCCCGCCATTTTAATCAAATCCTAAACAATTATAATCTTGAATTCACATATGTGGATTCACAAAATGTTTCCAATATAGAAGCAGCCATTCAAACAAATACAAAAATGATTTGGATAGAAACGCCCACAAATCCACTCTTAAAAATCACAGATTTGGAAGCAGTAGGCAAAATCGCAAAATCACATAATATCCTTTTTGGTGTGGATTCAACTTTTGCAACACCTGTGTTTTTACGCCCATTAGAATTTGGCGCAGATTTGGTCATGCATAGCACGACTAAATATTTAAGTGGTCATAATCAACTCATTGGCGGAATCGTTATTACAGATCGGGAAGATTTATTTGATTCATTAAAATTTATCCAAAAAACCGTTGGCGCTGTCCCTGGCCCCTTTGACTGCTGGCTCACAATTCTTGGACTAAAAACGTTGAGTCTACGAATGAAGAAACATGATGAAAATGGGCGAGTGATCGCAAAATATCTTGAATCTCATCCTAAGGTTGAAAAGGTGCTTTATCCTGGTTTGGAATCACATCCTATGCATCATGTGGCAAAAAAACAAATGTCTGGTTTTAGCGGTATGATTTCATTTGAACTCAAAGGCGGTTTAAAATCGGGGAAGGCATTAATGAACCATGTAAAGCTTTGTTTACTCGCTGAAAGTTTAGGCGCGGTGGAAACGATGATTACACATCCCGCAACCATGACACATGTGGATGTGCCCAAAAAAGAAAGATTGGCGCGAGGATTCCCTGATGGATTGGTTAGATTATCAGTTGGGATAGAAAATGTAAATGATATTATTTTAGATTTAGAGCAGGGATTAGAAAAGGCTTAAGAATGGGATCAGAATCGTTTATTGATTGAATTTTTTATCAATAAAATTATACAATTGAAAAGGGAAACCAACTTAAATAAAATTTATGAAGAAAATACAAAAAATCGACTCGAAGCCTTTCTCAATGAATAAATCAAAAAAAGTTCCCATGAGACATATTATTGCTGTTGGCGGTGGCGGTTTTGGACGAAATCCAAAACATAATAAAATTGAAAAATATATTTTAGAACAAGCGAGAAAAGAAAAACCAAAAGTATTATTCCTCCCCACAGCAAGCGCAGAAGACAAAAGCTATATTGTTAATTATTATGCGTGTTTTTCAAAACTGAATTGTGAGCCAAGCCATATAAATTTATTTGAACGGACACCCAGATTGGAGGGCCTTTTTAATCAAGCAGATGTGATTTATGTTGGTGGCGGAAACACCAAAAGCATGTTAGCGGTTTGGAGAGAATGGAAAATTGATAAATTGTTGAAAAAAGCTTACAATCGTGGAGTTGTTTTAGCTGGTGTGAGTGCGGGTGCTATTTGCTGGTTTGAGCAAGGAATCACCGATTCATGGGTAAACAATTTGAATGTTTTAGAGTGTTTAGGGTTTTTTGTTTGTGGGATAATTGGTAGATTTGGTGATGAAGAAATTATCTCTAATTGGTTTATTAATACTATTTGCTATGGCTCAATGGCAATGCGGGTATCAAGTTTTAAATATAAATCTTGAACCAATAGATGATTGGAAAACTGATATATATTACCATCAAGGGATTCCTATTGCTATTTCTAAACTGGATAATTCGATTTTAACTACTTATGTTGTAAAAACTCCAGAATCAAGATATCAAATATTTCTTTCTGCAAAGAATCTTTCTGATAAGCAAATTATTATAAGTCACGATGATGTGAATGTGTTATTTAACACTTCTATTGGGTCTATAGAATCAGAAACATTAGACCCTACTTTAATCTTATCAAAAAAGATTCGTGCAGACAATTTGGAAATGGCATTAATAGCCATGAATGCTGCATTAGGGCAAGCATCCACCACAACTGGAACAGTTGGTGATAATCAAGTGAATATTACCACGAGACAATCTGTATTAAATCCAGCTAATGTTCAAATGATAGACCAACAAGTTGCCAATTCTGTAACATCTTCAAATAACCTAAAAAATAACTTACTATTCAAAAATACAATTTTCCCTGATAAAGAAATTGATGGGCTATGTTATATAAAACCATTCCCAAGTAGCATAACCACTCCCAAAGGTGTTTATTCTACTGAAAGAGTAAAAATAGAAGGTGTTAGCGTTAATATTCGAATCGGCACTGATTTTCATACTTTAACATATAAGATGCCACAATCCTAACCATCAAGCCCCACATTCGTGGGGTTTTTTGTTTGTGTGATGATGAGTAGATTTGGATATGATTAGGCGTATTGCACCACTATTGTTATTTTTTTCAGTTGGGTTCTGTCAGACCGAAAAAGATAGAAAATCGAGTGTCCACACATTTATTGAAAAGGAAAAATCGCAAGCTGGATATTGTATTGATGGCGGAGCGGCAGTCCATTTTATCAATGAAGTCTATGATAAAACCCTTTCCTTTTATTCCGATAAGAATGCCTTTTATGTAGAAAAGAAAAATGGAAAAGTTATTGAATCTATTTTAAAATCAACGAGACTCTCATAATGCCCATTGAAAATAATGCTCAATTTTGGGAAGATAAATATTTGGACGAAAGTCTGGGTTGGGACTTGGGTGGCCCGACGCCCATCTTTGCGGAAATGGCACAGAAATTAAATCCAGGTAAACTGTGTATTGTTGGATGTGGGCGAGGTCATGATGCGATTATGTTTGCACAAAATGGTTTTGAAGTAACAGCCGTAGATTTTGCCCCATCTGCTATAAAAGCAGTGAAAGTTTTGGCAAAAGATTTTGATGTTCATATTCAAGCAATCCAAGATGATATTTTTTCTTTAAAACAGAAATACGCAAATACCTTTGACTATGTTATTGAACAAACGTGTTTTTGTGCTA
>JGI26259J51720_1000103_pt1 | contig 43309 bp, 48 predicted proteins | sample SaaInlV_100m_DNA_5_FD_51720 | JGI IMG/M metagenome (IMG submission 51720) | reverse complement strand
TATCATATTATGGAGAAATACAAATCCAAGAAAGATGAACTCGAACCAAAACAATTCAAAGAATTTTTAATTGAGGCATTGATTCACAAGCACGAAAGTCCNGTTGATTATGCAGAAGAACTTGCTACCATATTGATCAGTAAAAAGAAGCTTGTATCTGANGGTGAATACGCTATGTTAGATATTTTGCCTGANACACAAAANAGTTTGGAACTATCTCAAATTAGCGAAGAACAAGATGAAAATGTAGACAATACTCGTAAATTACTATATTACCGACGTGTGAAAAATAATTGGGTCCGTGACGATTCTATCGCAGCNGAGGCATTTTATGATACAAATACGCTGTTTTGCAATATCAATGAGAGTTGTTTTAAAAATACTCGTTCTAAGATATGCGAAACAAATGACGATACTAATATTCGTTTCAAGGAACACAACAAAAAGAGTATTTTAACTGAGTTTGACCGCAGATATCATGTAACACGCGAAGTACTCATTAAAGAGTTGGAAAAAGAAATCACATATTTATTGAAATACAACAAGAACATACAACATCTTCGTCAAGTTCAGCTATACAAAGCAAACAATTTGGCAGTGGAAATTGGCAATTTTGCTAAGAAAAATGAATTGTTCGTATCGCCTCGTCTTGAATTATTGAACTGCGTATTAGGACAAACCGACTTTGTGAAGAAACAAAGTCATATTATGTCGTTCGCTTCTCAATATACTCGTAATCCTCTCGTAGAACAATTAGACGAAGACCCGCATTGGTTATATTGTAAAGAAACCAATACAAAATTATTACCCATGACTATTTTTGAATTGGCTAAGACATTTGTTTCTGGGGAAAACTACAACGACAAATTAGACCAATTATGTAATGACCACGGAAGAGAAGAAGGTGGGCATATTGTTGACAAACATAGTGGTTTTGTTTTGAGAAAGAGTGATTTCCAACAAGAAGAGATGTTTGATGATAGTGGATTTCGCATTACGACTCACTCTTTATTGGACAAAGAATTAGGTGATGTATATGCATCCACAAAGGGAAAAACTGGTTCGGCGCCTATTTTTGAAAATGAAACCATGTCAACCATATACAATGTGTTAGTTACTATTTCCGAACGTATTCAAGTTCCTCATCAAGATATACAAGACTTCGTTTTACGTGTATCGAATGAATTGGTCGATAAATTGGTAATTAGTGAAGATAAGTATAAGCAGAAAGTGGAAAAAATAAACAAAGGTAAAGAGAAAAAAACCAAAATGCCAAGTTACAATAATTACAGGAATGAAACCATCATTTTTGCTGTCACATGTTCACTTGTGGTGGCGATTCAAACGCAAATGCCTTCATTCAAATCGAGTAAGACCTTCCCTGGTTGCGTGCGTTCTTTTACAGGATACCCGTTGTTTGGTATCGAAGACACTGGCGCAATTCAATATATCTCTTGTGTAATCTTCAAAATAAAGAGCACTATTCATCCGTGGAGTTCTTTGCACGGATACAAATCGGCAGATAAAATTGTAACACGCGTAATGAAAATGATGGAATCAAAAGAATTCATTGACCGACCAGATATTCAAAGTAAATTAGTAGAAAAACGTCAATATTTATTATTGCAACCTGATTATATTATTCCGGAAACACATGCTATTTCAAAATGGGTTCACTTCTTACCTCCAGTTGTACAATTTACACTCGATAAATCCATACAAAATGTGACTCCCGAATTTAAACAAGAATTAAACGCTCTGATAAAATCAGGAAACGCCAAACAGTCTCAATTTGTTAATATTATTAAAGGTAAAAATATGTATTATGGATATCATATTATTAATAAGATAAACGAATTGGTAAAAGAGAAAGAATTATTATTGAAAACTGCTTCAACCGCAATGCCTTTCCTTGAAAACGCATGTTGTAATTCGGGACTAGTGAATCCAGTCAAGTATTTCGAAAAAGAAGAACCACTACTTTCTACTTATTTCCAGTCTATAAAACAAAATGAACTCGTATTGAAACAGGTGTCTTCACTGTCACATGGTCGGTTTTTATATCATAAAGATTTTACTGGTATGATTTATCCAATTGTATCAAGTGGAAATGTAGAGGAAAAAATCTATTCTTTCATTATAAAGCATTGCTTGTATGATAGAGATGTACCTGTTCCTGATAAATATAAGGCACTATGTGGCGAAAAACCCGACGGTTACAATAAATCTTGGTCCTTGCCTGAAAAAATCGAGTACTTAAAACGAAATGGAAAGCAGTATAACCAGACCGATTTCAAGGGATTATTGAATATTGTCAATGAAGAAAATATGATTCACGTTGAATCTCCAGAATCGTATGAGTTGGTTGATGGGTTTCAAGATGTGTTGAATTATCTCGAAGAAAAAGACTCCCCGGTTATCCCTCAGAAATTACGCGAATTGTTGAGAANTTTGATTGATAATGTACAACCTGGTAAAATGTACACGGACGAAAGTGAAAATCTGAAAAACCTTTCTAAGCATTTAAAACGTGTCACAAAAAACTCGTATGTTGTGATTAATCAATTTTTATCATCCAAAAACGAAGACTCCAAGTATAAACACATTCGCGGGTTCTTGGAAAATATCGACAAATGGAACACACACGATAATACGCGGAATGAAAATGTTCAAATGTTTTCTCAGTTTGTTCGAAATATGATATATCAAATTACACAAGTCTATCCTAACGTGATTCGCAACGGAAAAGGGTTTCATCCTTATATGGATGCTGCTATTGGATATAAAAAATGGAATTTCTCTGGTTTACATGTAAATACGCTTCGGGACTACCATGAAGAATATTATATGCATTTACGCCCGTTCTATGAAAATAGTATTATTGTGCGACTGTTTGATGAAATGAACGAGTTGTTTGCCGATTTGAATAAATTTGTTAAACATCTCCCTGTTCAAGAAGAAGTCGTAAAACAAGTTGGAAATGAAAAAAATACTTATTATTCTTTCTTGAAAAACGAAACAACCATGTTGTTGATGAAATATTGTTTCTATACTTGCATTTGTATTTTTATTGAATCTGCGTCGAATCCAATGGTGGTTCAAACCAACGTGAATGAATACAAAGGTAATGTTCGCAGAACAAAAGATGAAATAAATGAAACACTTGGTAATGTGGTCACTCAAACAAACACAACAGAAGAAAATCAGGAATTTATTGATGCGCTTCAAGAAGTCGATATTTCCGATGTTACGCACGACTTAAATGTTAAGATTACTGATTTAATTGTGGCAATATTGAATATTGAAATGGAAAATAAGAAACTAGTAAATATGTCTTATGAGGATATTCAATATGGAATGCGTCGCGAAAGACAAACCGAACGCGAATCAATGATCCAATATTTAGGAAATATGGCACCAGAACAGCGTAGAATTGAGGATTTAAGTAAAATGCATAAACTAGGTAATTGGAATGTTGGTAATCAAGATGCTATCTGGAAATATGATAAACATCGTTTCGATGACGAACTGACAAAAGGTGAATTCTTTGAATTCCAAAATAAAACCACTTCCAAAGAAGCCGAACAACCAGTCGTTGAATTAGATGATATGTTAGACCAAGAACAAGAACTACTTGATGAGGAAGAAGATAATGCTGGATACCGAGATGGACACGATTTCCGTCAGCTAGAATCCAATTATGAAGACGGAGACTTTTATCCTGAAGACCGGGACTCCGATGATTTCGGCGACGATTAATTTCTCCTTCTTTTTTATCTTCCTATTGTAAGTAGACTATTATGAGCAATCTAAAAGGATTTGTTCAAGTAAATAAATTAGCAGTAACTTTATCCATATTTTTAATTTTATTTTCGATTATTCATATGCTGAAACCAACTATCATGTACAACGAAGATGGTGGATTTCGCCCATTTGGGGTAGGATATCGGCATAAAACCGTCATACCCGTTTGGTTAGTATCTATCTTAGTAGCAATTTTTAGCTATTTAGGTGTACTTTATTATTTAGCGTATATGTAACCAAATTACTCTATTCAAATAAAATATATACACTATATTTTATCTGAACTTATGGAAACTCCTATGTTAATTGACCCTTCTTTTCATAATTATATGCACCATACTTTACAGTCTTGTCATCAGTACCGTTCAAACATGTATTATTATATTTTGAATTTTGGTATTTTGTTTCTTTTTGTTCTCATTGTTGGATTCGCATTATATAGTTGTAGTTTGAACAAACTCAGTGATTTAGAAAAACAGCAAAAAATGATAGAAGACCAACAATACGTTATGTCCAAGATACGTCATTACAAGCAAGAGATACATGACAACAAAGAAATGGTGACAAATATTACAAATTTGCCTGGTTTAGAACATTTCTAATTTGATTAGGTTGATAGACCATTTATTATTTGTTCATTATATATAACAACCTATCATGAACATTATTGACGATCAAATCAAAGACGTAATAGAAAACAACAATCGTGCACAAGCTCAATTTGAGAACTTATTAAATGATTATTCCAAAGATACTAGTGAAATTATCGTGAAAGAACCCNTATATGGAGAACTTGATTTGTCTGTATTGGTGGTAAACGGATTTTTACAGGTAAAAAAAATCATCATAGAAGAAGGAAAAGTCACTAATATTGAGAACATTCCTCACAAACTTCCGATGATTCGTATTCTTCACTGCACAAACAACTTGTTAAAAAATGTTGAGAACCTACCTACCTCATTAGAAGAGTTGAATTTAAATGGGAATGAACTTGCTGAAATAGACATTTCTGTATTGGATAACTTGAAAATCTTGTCTTTGAACAACAATCGACTTACTACTTTGGAAAATTTCCCNGANACNTTGGAAGAATTCCATGCAACTTCCAACCAACTCACTCAACTCAACTTTGCAAACGTTCCTTCCTTAAAAGTAGTAAACATATCTGATAATAATATTCTACGCATTGAGAACCTACCAGAATCTGTGAATGAATTAAATATGGAAAATAATCCAGACATTGAATTCGTCAATTCTAGTATTCCAATCCAACCCAAAAACGGATATAGAGGTAGCAAAAAAAGAATGGACGTCTACGATGCTCTCGATAAATACTTCAAACTCGAGAACAAATACGAGAAAAATCAAGAACGGGCGAGAACATCAACCAAAAATAAACCGAAAACAGATAAACCTAAGTGCGTTAACTGTGAACGCATTGTTGGAACAAAATTCTTCAAGAAAAATCAACACTACATGGCTATTTGTGGCGATGAAACTTCCCCGTGTGATTTACAAATTGATATTTTTATGGGTGAGTACAGTTCAGTAGACGAACTTATGGAAGTGTTCAAAGAAACCACTGAAGAATTAAAGGTCAACATAATCAAACAAAAACTCGACACACTTTTTAATTATACCAGCGAAGAAGAATCAGTGGAGAACTTTAAACAAACACTCGAACAATATAATGCGGACAGTGAAATTTATAAGGGAATATTGGATGAATACAACTTACATATGAATAATGATGTCACCAAACAGCTCNTCNCAAAATACGATAATGACATTTATAAGATTACTGAAAAGATGAAGGTTCTCGTCAACGAGTTTAAAGAAACGAACAACAAACAAATATTAACCGACGCTACNAATATGCAACTGAAAGAACTGAACCCTCTNGNCAAGAAGAGAAGAGAACTTGCATACCCAATTATGGAAATGAACCACTATACTACTGAGAAGAAACAAATTGAACGTGACGATATTTATGGAAACGAATATGACGAACTATTTCAATATCCTATCACGTTAGANAAACTCACTTCAAGTAGTGGAACAGAAGCCAGTGTTATTAAATTTGAAACGGGTGGTACAGCAAAATAAGCATTAAAACGGAAAATACATATATTTACGCTAAAACATATGTATATATACGAATAANGGGACAATTATTTAGTGAATTAGAAGGACCTATACGTAAATATNTTAACAGTCGTTATAATTAGATATGCCATCCCATACGATATTGTATTGATTTGCCCACTTCTTTTTCGCACAAGGTCCAGTATACCATTTCTTATCGTCAAAATCGATGGTGTTCCCGATTTCATCGTATCCAGGGGTAGAGGTGGTGGTCAAAGTAGTCTTATCATTCTCATAAATTCCCCCCAAATTAGGATGAGGGTTCTCTTCGCTATGTGGAGGGATTTGACATACGTCTTTGTTATTTCTCTCAATCGACTCCCAATAATCCGGACAATACCCATGTCTCGGTGGATAAGGCTCGCTTTGTCCAGCATTATTTGAAATTTGCATTCCAATATACGCCAAAATTACAATTAAAACGATAATGGCAACAATTAATACAATCGAATAAAAACGATCCATTCTATACTATGTGAAAACATATTTCTCTATACAACACTAAATATATTTAGTAAGTCACGTGTAGAGATAATTTCTAAGGAAAGGATATACGAGAATTTGAAACATGTCATCTTTATTCAATACTAATAATTATAATAAGCCACAAGAGTCCCTATTGAAAAACTCGAATCAAGCAATAAATGGACGCGTGAATCTGATTACTGAACCTTCTCCCGAGGTTCGTTTTCAGATGCAAGAGAAGATCGCGATTAAGAACAAATCTACTGAATATAGAAATGCTCTTGCTGGAAATCTTGAAAACAACCTACTTTCGGATGTCTTCTTTTCTGCCGAAAACGTACAAATTCTACAAAACGGAATTCGCGCGGGTGTATACAAGGCATCCAACGAGAAAATGTTGGTACATCCTCAGAATGTGGACACATTGAAGATTATTATGCGCAGCACCTACTTACAATACGCCGAACACAATCTCGAGAAAATTACCCAAGAAGTTGAACGTCTGAATAAATTAGTTCTCAACTATTGTGTTCCCAATGTCTACGGTGCCGCAGTTAGTTATCGTAAATATTTGGAAGACCAAAGCACATTAGTTACTCCCTTGGAACGCCCTCGCAATCATGACCGCGATTACAAGCAACTTGAATTGAAGCATTTTATGTAGAAATTGATTGAATACGACTGGTCTTCATAAAAAATAAGTAATATAATCTCAGAAATGATTACTTATTTTTTCTCTGCGCTCTTGCTTTATTTGATGCCCGGGCGTTCTTACGCTTTTTTTTCTGTGTCTTAGACTTGGAAGAAGACTTACCACCAGAATACTTACCAGGTTTGATAAATTCCATTACAGTTCTTGTCATATCTAATGGCAACTTGGTTGACTCCTTTATCGCATCGTGTTGCTCTTTACGCTCTTGTTTCTTTTTCTTCATTGTTTTGTTCATTATTCTCTTTAAATTCCCGGTTTTAGTTAATTTATTTTCATCTAATACCGCAATGTGACTAGCATTGGTTTCGGGGTCATATATTTTAACAAAGTAATGACGTTCATGGTCAGGTATAAAATAAAGGGAATGAGACTTCTTGTCTAAAATACATTCACACTCACTCGGGTTACTTGTCCATTCCATTTCAGATATTGGCCTTGGAAGTATATCTTGATCAAAATAACGTGTGTTGTCGGATGGTGTTCTCACAATCTCGCCGATACGTTCAATCGGTTTATTGTTTGTTGTCTGTCTTGCTATCACCCAAGAACCTACACGAAGGGACGTATTTGGAGGTTTACTCAGTATGTTCTCTACCATAGTATCCTTAGATTCGTCGATACCATACGCCGTATTCACATATAAGGATTTCAATTGTTTTTCTTCGTCAGCACTCAAAGACATTATTTTATATATATCTATATATTATTCGTTTTCATTGTAACTATCTAAATAGTCGCATATAATAAACCAATGTTTGTCTATCTTTTGGAATGTACCGACAATGCTACGTATGTAGGCGCAACAGTAGATGTAGACCGCAGATTACGACAACACAACAAAGAAATCAAGGGTGGAGCACACGCCACCGGGGTAAAAGTCGCAGCCGGAAAATCTTGGACGAGGGCATGTTACGTATCTGGATTTCCCGATTGGTCATCAGCATTGCAATTTGAATGGAGGTGGAAACAATTGTCTAGAAAACTACCTCAACAAATGTTCCCACTTGAACGAAGAATGTCTGCTCTACAAACACTATTGAACTTGGAACGACCGACTACAAAGGCAGTTGCCTATACGGAATGGGAAAGTAAACCAGTGGTTCATATAGAACAAAACATGGAATTATGTTCGGTTTACCTACAAAATGACCCTGACCAACCCTATAGTATTGCGGAATAAGCAAGTAGGAGTTTTAGTATATATTATCTCATTATTCTATAAGATAACGATTTATGTCACAAATAAACACACCTCGACCGAACAACGCACAAATAAACACACCTCGACCGAACAATGCACAATTAAACACACCTCGACCGAACAATGCACAATTAAACACACCTCGACTGAAAAAAACACGTATTATACGACCGAAACGGATAGGTGAAGGCGCATACGGATGCGTCCATAAACCCCCTTTGCGATGCGTAGATCAAGAAAAACAAGACTCTACTAGCAATGTATCCAAATTGATGACAAACAAGGACGCACAAGAAGAATTGAACGAGTATTTTCTGATTAGCAAGGCAGACAAGAACGGCGAATATCATTTGGGAAAACCAAGTGTATGTGAACCATCCAAAATACCATCCAATTTACTCGCCATCAAAGACTGCAAAAATATTCGTCCGAGTGTAGAAGACATGAACAAGTTCTCATTGCTCATTATGAAGAATGGTGGATACAATATCGAACAATTTTCAGAACTATTTAAAAAACAACACGCAAATACCGAAAATATGGAACAAATTGTAGATTTCTTAATTGAAGGTATCCGGTTACTAGAAGGCTTAGAATTATTTTTAGATAATGATATTATTCACCACGATTTAAAATCGCAAAACATTGTTTATAATCCAAAAGAAAACCGCATCAACTTTATTGACTTTGGGTTAATGGATGACATGAAAAATGTACGCAGTCAAGCAATTCAGAGTGATTATGGATACGATATTCATTGGTCATTCCCTTTTGAAATTGCGTTATGGAACAAAAATGACTTTGATACATTTGTAGAATCGAGCATTCACGACAAAGAAGTTCGTATGCGTCATATATTAAAGAAAATAGAAAAGAAATGTCCCTATTTCTTTGAGGTGATTTACAACAACGATAAACAATCAATCAAGAATCACATTACTGAGTTTATGAACTTTTTGGATATGATTGATAGCGATTACGACCAATTTTTAGACAAATCAATTTCTACGTTTGATTTGTACGGAGTAGGCATAGCGTTTATGGACTTTTACAATAATACGGAACATATTTTGGAGACGATTGAATTGGAAATGAATCTAAAAACAAACAAAGATACCCATCTATCTTCACGTTTCAAAAACTTATTTATGAGCATGGTCGACCCCAATGTGTATAATCGTACAACTGTAATGGCGGCATTACACGAATATCAAAACATTCTTGTTGACTCGGGACTACTAGATGCACATTCCAAACCCAAACCACATTCTAAAATGTTACAACAAACAGTCGACAATATTGCATCTATTCGAAAAACGTCTTCTTCTGTCGCGAAGGAAATCTCTACAATATCTCTACCTGCTCAAAAAGAAGAAATACGAGAAAGTGTACCCAAACGGCTTTGTCCCGAAGGAAAAGAATACAATAAGCGCACCAAACGTTGTGTGAAGAAATGCAAAGAAGGTTCTCGTCGCAATAAAAATTTTCGCTGTGTGAAAATCCCAAAGAGTAAAACGCAAAAAAAGAAGAAATCCCTCGGCCCTTGTTCCGAAGGAAAAGAGCGAAACCCCAACACAAATCGTTGTGTGAAGAAATGCAAACCTGGATACAAGCGCAATGAAAGTTTCAAATGCGTTAAATCCAAGAACTAAATATGATAAATAATTGAATATTGTATGCTCAATTATGTATAGTGTATGTGCCTAGAAACTAGCACCGAAAGAACCACCTAATAAACTGTTCGCAGCCATGGGGTCAACACCAATGCCGTAATCCATAGCGGTTTGCTGAGGTTGCTGAACGCGTTGTTGAGGAGGTTCTTGCATACCATTACCTGCCTGGGTTCCGGCAACGGGTGCGGGAGGGAAACTTCCTTGTTGGACACGAGAATCATCTAAATTGTCTGCTTGACTAGGTGTATGTCTAGATTTCTTTGCTTTTTGTTGTTGCATCTCTTCTTCCTCATCAGGACCATTCACCATCTCCATTGCGCGGTCTACCAAAATATTCACTTTGATACCCAACTTAGTTTGGATGCTGAGAACAATCATCAAGAANGCAAGAACCACATTGGTTATGGTTAAATTCTCGTACTTGAATCCGCTATAACTAGGAAAATAAGTAATAATGCGGTGAATCAAGACAAGACCAATGAAAAGTAAAGAAAGCTGAATCAATACTTCTGCTAAAAGTTCGAAGCTAGACTTTTGAGCATCCGCCTCAGGAATGAAATGATGAATTGTTTTATTTAATACAACAATCGGGACAACGCCCATCAAAGCATATTGAACAACATTCATTAGTTCACCCATACTCTCCTCACTACTGGAAAATACATGATTAAAAAATGTGGATTTGGTTACTTCACCCCCTTCTTGTAATAGTGTATCCATTTGTATATACAAAGATAAAGAAATTATATAAACATATATTTTGTTATTAATCTATTACTATGTCTCATCAAGAGCAACAGTATTTACAACTCATTCGTGATATTCTTGAACGTGGCCACGACCACCATGGACGAAATGGCGACACGAAAAGTATTTTCGGAAATATGATGCGTTTTTCGCTAAAAGACGGTACCGTTCCTCTACTTACTACTAAGAAAGTCGCTTGGAAAACTTGTTTTAAAGAACTGATTTGGTTCATTCGTGGATGCACCGACAATGAAGACCTACAAAAACAAAATGTGCATATTTGGGACGGTAATTCAACTAGGGAATTCTTGGATAGTCGCGGATTGACTAACAATGAAGAAGGTGATCTTGGACCGGTATATGGACATCAATGGCGACATTTCAACGCAGAGTATGCTGACCGCTACACTGACTATTCTGGTAAGGGTATCGACCAACTACAATATATCATTGACAATTTGAAAACAGAAGAAGGACGCACATCTCGCCGTTTAATCATGTCTGCTTGGAATCCCTGCCAATTGGACCAAATGGCTCTGCCACCGTGTCACGTATTAGCACAGTTTAACGTCCGCAGCGAAGGAGACAAACACTATTTATCGTGCGCTTTGTATCAACGTAGTTGCGATGTTGGTTTAGGTGTACCGTTTAACATTGCGTCATACTCGTTTTTGACGCATTTGATTGCGAAAGAGTGTGGTTTAATCGCAGAAGACTTTGTATATTTTATGGGCAACACACATATTTACAACGACCATATCGACGCTTTGAAAATACAAATCGACCGCACACCGTTAGCATTTCCAAAAATGGAAATATTAGAAAAAAAACCTTTAGAAGAGTACAATGTATCTGATATTATTTGGAAAGAAGAATATAAAAGTCACCAAACCATTAAAATGAATATGTCTGCGTAAACAAATTAAAAACATTCTTCGTTGATAGTTTATACAAACGAATATGAGTAGTTCAAATGCCGCAGCTATTCGCAGAAGAGTCGGTAGTCAGAATAATCTTCCTACTGCAACTAACCAATCATCGAATCTAGGTTCCATACCGGAAAATGTAGATACTGATAAAAAAGAGAATATGAAAACTTATACTATGACAGAAATGGTGACCCTATTAAATTCGCGTGTAGTTGCGCTTGAGCGAGGGAACAATCAAAATTCTAGTGCGACTGCTAGTGCGAGTGATAATACTACATTAGAAGAATTGAGGTCGCTAGCCGATGAAGTGAATATTCGGTTTGAATTGTTCGCAAATGAAATTGCAAACATGAAAGATACTGTGATGAAACTGCAAACATATACCATGGATGTTAATAAAATGTTGATGAATGAACGTATTCAAATATTATCCAATGTAGAACAATCTGAAATTAGTGAACCGGAATTTCAAGACCTCGATGCTAGTATGAACGATGTATTTAGTAATTCAGAAGAAGTAACCAGCGTAAATGTATCCAATCTTGCGAAAGAAGAATTGAAGAATCTAATCGCATAATAAACAAATATATACACAAATAAATTAAAAACACGTATTTATTTTGTATAATATAATATAATTCAATTATACAAAATGTCAGACAATAACATTGAAAGTAAAATACAATCTGCTCAAGATAAATATTACCAAGACCATACCAAACANAGATTTTTCAAAAAAAACCAAAAATTAGATTGTGCGAATAAAGTTATCGATGAAGTCGGTTTGAATGATTTGATTGAAAAAACTATGTATTACCAAGAAGGTACAAACGTAATATTGTTGAATTATGCTGTATTCAAAACATTTGCAACAGATGAAATATGTGGTAAATTAACAAATCATTTTATGGAATTGTTAGATTATGGTAAGAAATATTATACTAAGGTCGATATCAAAATCGATTTGGATAAATTTACCATAACTGGTCTTGAACGTTATAAACGTTTTATTGAAATGAGTATTAATCATTTATCAGACAAATATGATAATATTATAGAAACATGTATTTTAATGAACGCGCCCCATTTTACTAACCAATTAATCAATTTATTTTCGGCAATTATTGGTCAGGCAAGATTCTCAACAGTGCAAACAAAATTGATGGTGATTAATAAGAAGTAAATTATTTATATAAACAGAACAGTATTTATATAATTATACACGACAAGAATGCCGAATACGTTTGCTATTACAAATTTACAACACGCAGATTGCTTTTCTGCCTTGTTTCAACATGTGAAACTATTTTCAGAACATATTAACATAATGTTCGATGAAGAGATGATGTATATTCAATGCATGGATTCAAGTAAAGTGTCTGTATTTGAAATATTCCTTCCGAAGGAATGGTTTGATTCATATGAACTTATTGATAACGCCTCGACCACTATTGGTATCAGTGCCAATATGTTATTTAAAGTATTAAACACGCGTGATAAAAAACAAGATATTCGATTTTCCTTCGAATCTGAAGGAGGTTCGATATTTATTGATTTCCAATGTGACGATAAAAACACGTATAATAAGGAATTTACTATTCCTCTGATGGAAATTGAAAGCGAGATTATGAGTATTCCAGAAATGGAAAGCACTGCTGATATCTCCCTTCCTTCAATGAATTTTGCGAATGCGGTGAAAGATATGAGACTATTTGGTGATACTTTCAATCTTTCTTGCGACCAAGAAAATTTGACTATGTCAGCCAACAGTGATGAAAGTGGTAAAATGAAATTGAAAATCACTACAGATGACTTAACTTCCTATGAAATCGAAGAAGACGCAGAGCTCAATACCTCATACAGTCTGAACATTTTGTATAATATATCGTTGTACGCCAAATTATCTGAATTTATTCATTTCCACGTGAAAGATGGGTTTCCTCTTAAAATTGTCTATGAATTGGATAACGAGATAGAAGGAGCAAAAATAGCCTTCTTTATTGCTCCCAAAATAGAAGATTAATACGTTCGCGTTCAATATATAGACAAAAAACAATATAATAGTGTATAACCAAATACTGTATTATGTCTTTCTTAGTTAATATCTTAGTATTCTTCATTGTATTCATTTTTTATTTACAATTAACAGAACAACACAAAAAAAATAATGATTTAGAAGTCTATCAATTAGACAACATTGACCATAAAGATATGCACGACTATTGTCGCTTGAAACTACCGATTGTGATAAATTACAATAATGTAAATCCGGAATTCGTATCGCGTGTGAACAAACAAGATGTATTAAGTTGTTTGAAAATATTACAAATCAAAAATGAAGACGACTTTTACAAGGACACGCCTGATAATAGTTATGTGGAAATGGATACACAAAACGCGAACATTTTGTTTGAAACATCATCCGACGAGTCTTATTATACTGAGAAGAACAATGAAACGATTTTATCAAGTCCTCTTCGAAAAACATTTGAATCAAACGATTTTATGTTGAAACCTGATATGAACATTGTTACCGAATACGACATTTTGTTTGGAAAAGAACATAGTCATACACCATTTCGCTATCATACACAACAACGAAAATTCATTTGTTGCCACGAAGGCTCAGTCTCTATCAAACTGTCTGCTTGGGAAAATAGTGATTTACTGAATGTGGTACATGATTACGAATCATATGACTTCCGTTCCCCCATTCGGGTATGGAATCCTCAAGCGCAATGGGCCGCGAATGTGAAACAAATGGAAACCATGGATATAGTCTTAGAAAAAGGTTGCATGTTGTATATACCGTCGTTTTGGTGGTACTCTATTAGATTTGAGAAAGATTCATTGGTTTCATCTAGTCAATATAGTTCTTTTATGAATTGTGTCTATAATATCCCATCGTGGGCTCTACATTATATTCAAGAAACCAGCATGGAAGATAGATTAACAAATCTAAAGGACCATTTTTCTACGTCGAAATCTACAAAACGCGAAGCACCCACGGAGATAATCATTCCTACCGAAAACATACACAATGTTCAGGAAAACGTAAAGTTGGATACAGAAGAAAATGAAGAACCAACGCAAGAAATAAGCGATGAAATAAAAGAAAATAATACAGAAAAAGAGATAAAGGAAACTCTCGAATCTATCACATCCACAATTGAAGAAAACCAGCATGTCTGAACATGAAGAATTTATGCCACTATGTGCGGTTACAACAAACAATGATTGTTGTGTAACATGCAATAAACAATTAAATAACTTTCGCGATGGAACTACATCTACTAATAATCAATGTCATAATTGTTATTGGAGGGAAAAAAATTCAACCACTACAGATAAAAACGAATTGGTTCCTTTGATTTGCCATAGATGCGACAATACGTTTGATTGGGAGCCCGGAATTGGTAATGTTTGTAATGATTGCACTGATTAAAAAATTATCAATAATATATTGATTACTGATAATTTTTCTTTTTTTAGGTTTATTTTTTATTTTTAGGTTTTTTCTTTTTGGTTTAATTTTTTGTAGTTTTTAATCACTGTCGCTATCATCAGAATCATCTTCGTCATTTTGTGCGAGGTTTTCGTTTTCTTGGTTTCTCTGCTCGTAAGCAACCAGGATTGCCTGCATCCTGTTTCCAATCGCAACTGGACCGCAATTTCGCTGGGAAGCACTAGGTAGAATACTGAAGGTGACAGGCACAAACTTCTTGTTTTGGTTCAAACGAGACAAGTACCAAATCAGAGCGGGATTGGTAGTAAAGTCATTATCGGCATCCGTAATGAATAAATATACACAATAACCTAGGAACTTCGGCAGTTTCGTAATTGATCTTCCAGTAAAACCTTGTGTGTCAAGCATGTCAAAATACATACTAAAGAACCTGCGCACACGGGTAACATTGGCATCACTAATTGGGTCATTCAACAAGTGGTAGTTCTCTGAAAATGATGTAATAAGCGAATCCATATTACCGTGAGAAATCGCAAGAATCACCGCGGCAAAATCAGACAAGAGCAATCGTGACTTTCCTCCTCCTACATTTCCGCAGTATTTTCTCATCTGAACATTGAGTGTATACTTCAAATAACGAATGACAATCATCACGGGAACGTGGGAGCACGCATGGTATTTGTCGTTATGCGTAAGTTGTTTGCCATAATTGATACGGATGAAGATATCCGAAATGACTGCTTGCTCCCTTTGTCGCGTTAGCACTTGGGTAAATGAGAGTTCTTCAAAAGGTATCAAGTAATTAGAAATCACTGTGCGAATACATAGGGGCAACTCAGAAAACTTGGTTTCAATGCCCTCATGGATAATGGTCAAACGGTCATTCGCAAATTTCCAACAGCAAGTTAGACGACTCTGGCCATCTTCTACGTCGTAATATATGCTGGGATTGGCAGCAGTAGTGTCAATGCGTGTGGTAGTAATAATGGAATGGATCGGGTAGTTTTGAATCAGTGAATCGATAAACAATCTTTCTTGAACAAGTGTCCATTTGTAGAATCTCTGATGCTCTGGGATACGATAAGTCATCGCGTCATCGCTATCAATATATCCAACAGGCACAAAGACATTGGTTGCGTTATCCACCTCAAACAGACTATGAAAACTGCGCTGAAGTTGATTGCGATTGATTGCTGAACTCATGGTTGAAATTATGTTGTCTTAAATTTAGTTACTATATCTATTCCAGATTGACATTATCAAATCAATTTTCCGAAAAAATGTTCTCTTTACATCTTGTTCACCATCACTTCCTTGATGACACTGCGTATGATTCTACTACGAAATTGTTTTGACTCTTGTTCTCCAAATCCTCCCAAAATTGTATCAGATAATTTCATAAACTCTTGGTTGTCCGGGGTGTCCATTTCAGTGTAATTTGGATGAATTTCGGTCCATTGTCGCATTGTTTTACAATTCTTATTTGCCACACGGTCCACTAATTCTTTTAATTTTTGATTTGAGTTCTCTTCTTTTTCCCATACATCATTATCCCGAATATACAAGGTTTCTCGTTTTAAATCCGTACAATGAAGCGGTCGTTTGTATGTATCCATTTCCCGCAATTTATTTACTAATATACGCGAAATTCCATTCACATATCCCAATCGACCAGTTTCAGTTAAGTCTTCCAAATCAAGTGTCATGTTCTCCAAAAACTCGGACATATTGATTGCGTCTTTGCATTGTTCATTCAAAAAGAAATTCAAGTTGAATTTATTGTTTTGTGTATTATTCGTGATATGTTTTCCTTCTTTTACTGCTTCTAACAACTGTTTTTGTAATTCTTGATTGTCGTGTTGTTGTTCAATCAAAAGTTCCTTGAATTCCTGATTTTGTTTGAGTAATTCCATCATAGTATTATTATCATTAATAGGTGATTTTGTCTCTGTTTTAACTATATCGCATCCAATAGATTCACATTTTTTCTTATGACCCCATAATCCCATGCGAGACTTGTATTGTTTGTGACATATATCACATTCAAACACCTCGGAACTTTTTGGAACTTTTTCTGTAAGATTTGTAAGTTTTTGATGTTTTGCAGTCAATAAATGTCGACCAAATTGACTTTCTCTTACAGTAGTGTATGCGCATTTTTTACATTCATAAATTGTGGAACTTTTAGGAACTTTTTTTGTAAGCATTGTAAGTATATATTGCTTACAAAAAAAGTTCCTAAACCAATTCATACCAAAATAATAAAAAAATATATGCAGTCAACTTTTTTTTCCAAAAATCAAAATTACTGCATTATGCTTTGAACCCATTTTTCAAGTTTTGGAATTCGGAAACTATTTTGGAAAAATGAAAATTGGACATTTTAAAAATGTCCAAAAGTGAAAAAATCTACAGAGAGTTGAAATTTGAAAACACACACTTTTATAATATACAAAAAAATATCGTATAATATCAACGAAAATGCCTATTTTATTCTACAAAACAAACCAATTAAAAAAGGTCAAATATGCAATACTTATTTCAACTATTACATCATATCCCAAGATAAACAATGCGTCTATATGATCACCGGATTTTATCATTATACCATCTTTCGTGTGAATATGAGTTTCCACTGTCCGAAATCCTTTTTTGTATGCTATATAGGTCCATATGGAACATACATAAGTCATGACAAAAAACATATTGAATTGTCTTTGAACATGTTCTGGATAGCGGTATAATGTAACTGCGTTATGTAATGTGATTGTACCCATAGCGCATAACGAACCTATAGTGTTTATTTGCCGTTTTGATGCTATTTTTGAAATATTTTGCTTGGAATTCATATTTCGAATAATATAAGCGATAAATAAATGGAATGCTATCAAATATGTAGTATTATTTAATCTGTCGCCGAAATATAAACCAAATGTGGTTACCACTCCACCTTCTTGAAAACCTTGTAAAAATATACCTATCGGCTTTGGTATCAAATGCTTCTTTCTATACGCATCTGTGATATACATTGGTTTTATTACACGGGTGTTTGTAGTATGTAGAATGCTTTCAATTACCGTCCAAACAAACGTTGAACCCATCATAATGTAAAAACAATCGGTGGACCGAGTAGTGATATACTCTTCTAAACACAAACAAATCGAAAATAACGAATAATAAATTTTTTTGTTACCATCTGTAGCAAAGTCTCCTTTTCTAATTATATAATATTGAGTAGTAAACATGATTATATAAGTATACATATTATTTTGAATAGGTTTTTACGATGTATCTATACTTAACATCCACAGTCATCTCTTAGTTTATAAGTCATAAAGAACGCTTGAATCTTGTTACCTTCTTTGGGGGCTTCCACATTTGCATCATTATCATTCAATGTGCGAACCATGTTGTTACGCTTCTTTTTGTTCAAATAGCGTTGGTAACTATCGTGTTTCACGCCAACATTGGTATTGTTGATGTTACTTTCTAATGACGCGCGTTGCTGTATGTACATAGAACTATTCGTTTGACTTTGCTTCATAATACGTCTTTGACGAGAAATGAAAAAATTCACATCGTTACATTGAGTGCAATGTAATACATTGCATTGAGCACATTTTGCTTCCGACATGATATATAATATTTGTATAAATTATTATATGCAATCATTCTAAACATACCATCTATTACAAACGCGATGGGAGGAATATATTTTCTTTGTATGATAGTCATTGATCAGTTTATGTGGCATTTTTTTCGTATTTCAATATAATTTCTCTCAAAAATATATATATTATGTTGTATCCCATTCTCATTTCAAGCATTATTATGCTTATTTTGGATATTACGTACTTATCCACATTCGGTAAACCATTTGTAGATCAAACTGTCATGATCCAGAAATCTCCATTTGAGTTGAATTATATAGGTGCATTTGCGAGTTATTTATGTTTAATCGTTGGATTGAATTATTTTGTAATTTTGAAACAAGGTAGTTTACAAGACGCATTTGTGTTAGGTTTTGTAATGTATGGTGTATATGATGCTACAAATATGGCGTTACTGAAAAAATGGTTGCCCGATTTAGCATTAATGGATACTCTATGGGGAGCACTATTGATGACCGCAACCACTTATTTCACTTATCAAACTATGAATCTATTCAATTTGTAATTGTATATTACTCTAGTATTTTGTAACCATATTGATTGCAAAATGTTTCCAAATCTTTTTGTGAATCTACTGGATTACCCATTGCTTTTTGATGTGTTTCCTGCGACTGTTCATCTGGGTCATAATTCCATTTGTTGTAAAATTCTTCTTCCAAATCGTCGGTGTCAAATATAATTTTTTCATTTTCTTCGTCTATCATTCCTCCATATTCATAAATACGTTCACTCCATAAAGGAGAGAAACTCGCGTGGTATAACCAATTATCAAAATAGATATGATTTTGATTTTCTGGAATGTCAATTTGAAACAACTGACTATATGTTCGATTTACCGCATATTTGCGGGCATGTTGCAATGTTGTATAGAGTGGTATATTTGAATAATCGGGTGTATATTTTTCTATTTCTTCTGTTTGGAGTCGAATATAAGTATTGTCAGGCAAATATTCTTGTTTTTCTATGTTTTTCTGGAAATATTTTTCAACAAATGGTGCTAAGTTGTGGTTGTGACTACACATGGTCGAAATACAATTACCCAAAAGGTGATGTGATTCGCCGGGTGATAAGTCCCATAAATATTTACAATAACATACCAAATCAATCATCTCATTATCTTCATTACAATCTAGATAATCAATTTGAAATAGTATTCGCGCAATTTCCAACAAGTAGTCAAATGCCTCTTCTTGAAATCCGGAAAAGTATAATTCATATCCCCAAAACATTGATTGTTCGCTATTATGTTCAAGTATAGACAAGAATAATGATTGTTTTACATCTGCTATAGAATATAAATAACGCGACAATACAACCGTGCGTTTATATATGTGATGTGTTTCTGATTCTTCATTGATGAAATGATTGGTTAACATAATTGATTATTGTCGTTGTTTTGATATTATTATTATCGATGATTTTAAATAATATCAATTTTGTATTATTATCCAACTATACTATAACAGGATGAATGCGTTTCATCATATTATTCGTCCCCAAATAGTTATACCTTCGAANCCACACAAACATATCACTTACAAGAAAGATGATAGACAAGTTTCATTTGATATGTCTAATAACAAGGTATATGTATATGTAAACAACAATAATGAATAAAATTATTGTTGTTAAGTATAGGTAACCACTACGTTTTTTGTAGATACACAAACCATAAATACGGATTTTCTTTCAACTGTATACCACTGAGTTTGAAAATTGTCGTGTTGTATAAAGACATAAGTTTACTTTAGGATGCGGTAAACATTGATTTTATAAGTAGATATTGATTTTTTATAAAAATCTGTATATACATTATAGATAGCTATGCCGATGACCAAAAAACGCACCGAAAAGAAATACATGAATCAACGTAAAAAAAATCGTTCCTCTAAAAACAAAACGGTGAAAGTCGGTGGTAAAAAACATATTGCTATCCGTAAACCATCACATATCACAAAAAAATTGCTGGAATTGTTGAATATGGTCAAATTGTATCACTGGAAAACATATTCTTATGCCGAACACGAAGCAACTGATGCGTTATATGCGAAATTAAGTAAACACGTTGACGAATTTGTAGAAGTGTTATTAGGAAAAGATGATAGCGCTATCCAGAAGATGGAAAAGAATCTAAAAATGATCGACGCAAAGAATACGTCCGATTTGAAAAAACGCGTGTACGAATATCGTGATTATTTTANTAGCATGAACAAGATATTCGATGAAAAAGATAGTGATTTATTGAATATTCGCGACGAGATACTTGCTGATTTGAACAAATTTTTATATTTATCTAGATTTAAGTAGANTTGTTGTAGTGTGNTAATATACCNCGTATTTTGGGTAAATAATTTAATTCATTAGGGTATTTACCATGTATTTCTCGATAACGCATATTTTGAGGCAAGGTTTTTTTATGTTGTCTCTCCACGTATTGTTGATATTTCCTTTTCCATACTCGTTGTATAATTCGTAACCAATAGGTTTTTACTACGACATAATATACTTCTTTACGGATATACAATTGCATAATCTCTACTTCCGAACATCTACGAAGCATGATACTATATGAATGTAAATATTCCTGTATATTGTCCAACGAATAATTTGTAAACGTGCTACCTGATACAGAATTCACAAAGAGAAAATTACCCGATGAAGAAATATGTTTATAAATCCCAACATAATAACAACCATCCGTTTTGTCTGCGTCNAGATGGTCTTTATCTGCTTGATATATTGCATCTATTTGATTATTTTCATCATAATTATNCAATTCATAGAATTCGCTATCTTCATCACTATCATTTTCATATGCNGAATCCGATAATGAAGTTAATGCTATAATTTGCGAATCATTTGATGATGANGANGATGATTCACTTTGTGAATTGTTTGATGAATTTGANCTAAGTGAATAGTTATTTGAAAGATTGCGGTCTCTATATCCCATGCTGCATGTAGTAATGTCGTTATCTGTTGTATCCTCGCTCATAATAGGTTCATTCAATTTTATAATTTACTGGATTTAGATATCATATAATAATTATATCGTATTATATTATAGTATGTCCGATACAACATTTGGAGAATACAAGGGGACTCAAGATACATTGGTCGATACTTCTCNTGTAGCAGGACGGTCTCTAGTGTCTGTTCACCCGCCATCCAAACCAACTTCTGCTTTAGCTGGTAAAACGGAATCTGAGAAAGTAGAAAAAATTATCAATCCATTACAATACTACGTGAAAGTGAGTTACATGATTACCTANATTTTGCTATTAACAACCGCAACCATTACATTTGTAGAAGCGATTACTACATCAAACGCNGTGGTTCGTCATATTATGAATTTGGAAACAGTCATTTCTATCATCGCTGGTTATTTTTATTCTCTTTTCTTAGGAGAGATAAATCGGGCAAGTGAAGAAGGTATTCAAATTGAATGGAAGGAAATGACCAAGACCAGATATGTAGATTGGTCAATCACTACACCCTTTATGCTTTTGGTATTATGTGCCGTATTAGGTAAAAATGTTGGTAAAACTGTGGATATCAAAACATTCGGTCTTATCGTTCTATTGAATTATTTTATGTTAGGAACCGGCTATTTGGGTGAAATGGAATTAATGAATAAATATCTGGCCGCGTCGTTTGGTTTCGGAGGTTTATATGGTATTTTCTACTTAATATACAAGATGTTTTTGGAAAATATGAATGTACTAGCAAATAATGTATTGTTTGGTATTTATGTATCTATTTGGTCTTTGTATGGTGTCGTTTATTTCTTCGATGAAGAATATAAGAACATTTTTACCAATATTTTAGATGCGATTGCGAAGAGTGGTATGGGTATTGGTTTATGGGCATATTATACAAAGATAATCACTTTGTAAAATACTATGCCACACTAAAGAATCGAACTTTAGTTTCGTCTCCGCAATTGAGACTAATCGCTACCAGCTGTGGCCACTATATACATAGATAAAAATTGATTACAAATAAAATTATGTATTCTATTTGTAAACACTATAACAATGAAAGATGCCTATATAGTCAAGGGCTATCAAGGAATTATGGACTTAGATTTATCTTCGATTGACCCGAAATTCCATAAAGAAGTTATTAACCAGCATTACACAGATATTGCGGAATATAAACGTGACCAACAAGAAAGACCACCTAAACTTCGTTATGAAAATACAATTGCACGTGCATATACTCTTATAGAAATTGATCGCCAAGCTTTGAAACAAGTACGACAATGCGAACTTGAATTACAAAACCAACATGACAAACGAAGGGAAGAAGACTTCAATCGTAACCAACAAAATTGAGAAACATCGTAAACACGGTCAATTTGTTTACAAATACAAACTTTGGGATGTCGTTACATATTTCAAAATCATTGGTTCGACTTGTGTCAGTTTGTGTAGCAGTGAGATTTGTCCAATCTCTTCACACACGTTCGCCAGTTCTTTCGATGTAGTCACAATTTTCAATAATGCTTTATTGAAATCGCCTATGGAAATTTCTTTTTCAGCAACCCCATCTTGAATGAAATNTTTGCAGTCATANTCAGTATTACAATCACACCATCCCATGGACAATTCCATCAAATCATATTGAAGTGCGTCTGCGTAATTATATCCAGTCCATATGCGGTCTTCATTTTCAGCATCTTCATATTTACCCATCATATCGTGTATCGTGTCTACTGCTTTCGTTACGTGATAATCCGAACAATTGGGAATGACTTGTTTCATGTCATCGGCAACTTTCACATCGGCAAAGCAAGATAATATACCCACAATTTGTTTGGGACTATATTGCTCGAAATACTCCAAACGTTCGCATAGCTGAGATAGCACTAAGGGGTGTGCTTCTGCGATACATGACGCAATCTTGCCTGTATGGGTGAAATGATAGTCGATATTATTCTCACTTTGTATTTCGTCTACGAAACGATTCTTTTTCAAAATATTTACTATTTTTTCTGTATTCGTCCGGATATATTGTTCATTTGAATACAAATTACTTCTGAGAGAATTCAATTCATCTTCCATTTTGTACAATTGTTTTACTTGTTCGGTGTCTTTCTTAATCGTTTTGTATTGGTTTTCCAAAGAGGAGATTTCACGTTCAACATCTTTTCGCTTTTTGTTTTTCAATGTAGGTAATGATGTTTGTAATTCTAAATAGCGGTCACATAGTGTTTTTGATGTTTTTAATGTATTCAGTGATGTACGTTTCGTTTCAATTTCTTTTTCAACGTCGTCGATTTCTTTTATATATTCACGCAATATTCCGTCAATTTCGGTTTGAATCATACTTTTCTGAGAAAACAAATGAAAATCTCTTGTGCACCCATTCTTAATCAAATTCAAAATAAGCGAATATGAAATATGGAACTTGGATGTCAATTTTTGTGGTTTACCTCCCAAAATCGTTTTGTATTCGTCAAGGGTCGGCATTTTGAACAAGTTGTTACAATGTACCACATGTCCGACTGTATCAATTCCACGACGTCCAGCGCGACCGGCCATTTGTGTATATTCGTGTGCCCGCAAGAAACGATTGTGGTTTCCATCAAACTTGGTTAAGTTATTGAATACAACTGTCTTAATGGGACAATCAAGNCCAATCGCAAACGATTCCGTAGCAAACAACAAATAAATATACTTCTTAGAAATCATTATTTCCACAATTTCGCGCAANACGGGAATCATTCCCGAATGGTGAATACCGATGCCTTTTTCAAGCAAAGACACTAGTTGAATGTATTCAGGAAGTTCCATGTATTCTTTGTGGTTGGGGAGTTTTCGCAAAATCGCATCACACTCTTTTTTGATAGTGTATGGAAGTTTACTGTCTTCGGGTAGAATGGGTATGGTGATATCGTTCGCCAATTGTTCCACCATTTTCCTCGAAAATACAAAGACAATGGCCGGTAGCATGTCGCGTTCGCGAAGAAACTTGGCGAGTTTGTTCAACATATCTCGTCGGTTAATAAATACTTTGTTTTCTTGATACAATTTCGTCATATCAGTTAACTTTTTATGCGTATCTTCGTCAAACTTTCCGTTAGCGTCTTGTAGCAACATCAACTTGTTTGTATGTTTCTTGATATCTTGTTGTATCGATTTGTCTTTGATGTGTTTGAATACGCCTTCGTTGTTGGTTAGAAATCCATAATGGGTCAAAGGCACTACGCGATGGTTTGTCGACGCCAAATATACCTGTTTACCGCCTTGTTCGACCAACCCTTTCTCACACCATTTCGCAAATCCCTCTGGATTGTCAATCGTTGCTGAAAGCATCACCATTTGAATATGGGGAGGCAACATCAAAATCGTTTTCTCCCAGGTTTGTCCTCTATCTGCATCGTTTATATAGTGAACTTCATCAAATACGACACATCCAAGTTCAGTTTGAATGTCTATTTGAAACTGTAGAGTATTAGACTCGGATGTCGCAGTATCAAATACCGTCCCGGAAGTCGTAGTGGTTGCCGTAAACAAATAATTCATCAAAATCTCCGTGGTCATGATCAATACATCTGCTTCCGGATTGGTTTTGATGTCTCCAGTAAAGAGTCCAAACGAAATGTGAGGATATTTTTGGGTGAATTCATAATATTTCTGATTGGAAAGTGCTTTGATAGGACTTGTGTAAATTACCTTTTTTCCTTGTTCTTTGAAATGAGTAATTGCGAACTCGGCTGGAAGTGTCTTTCCAGAACCAGTGTGCGCAGTAACTAAAACGTGTTGCTGTTTGACGATGGCCTCGATTGCATATTTCTGGAAATCGCTCAAGGGAAAAGGATATTGGTTGAAATGACCATTGTATGGTGTGTCTTCAGGATAGGGTTGTGTGCATAAGTAAACCATGATTACAATATAAGTAGTGAAAAATATTTATATTGTTTTGTAAAATGATATACATACAATTTTACTGATACAGTAATGTTGACTCTCGTTACAAGTTGGTATATAGTGAAATCTAAATTCAATATTGAATTATATCAATCATGGATGAAAAATATGTTATCGAACGTTAATAATTATAAATTGGTCATTTTTACGAATAATGAAAGCAAATGGGTATTTGAAGAGTTCATTTGCGATAATCCAAATATACAGGTGAAAATACTGGATTGGGAAGAGTTTTATGGTTATAAATATTATGATGACTGGATAGAGAATCATACACAAAATCATCTTTTGAACAATACAGACTGGAAGTTAAATATGTTATGGAATGAAAAAATACATTTTGTTCGACGAGTAATAGAAGAAAATAATAATAATAATACAGAAAATGAATGGTACGGATGGTGTGACATAGGATATTTTCGTGGAAATCAATCTAATATCCGAATTGAAGAATTAGTGAATTGGCCATCTTCAGAAAAAGTAGAATCTTTGAACAAAAGTAAAATATATTATGCAGTTGTTTGCCCGAATGAATATCTGAGTTCTTTGTTCAGATTTATTTTACAGAAAAACGAATATGGTTTACCAGTGAATCCTATACCGAGTCATCAAAATTCAGTAGCAGGTGGATTCTTCTTGATACATAAAGATAAGATTAACTGGTGGCATGCTACTCATTATGGTCTACTAGAAAAATATTTCCAATATAAATATTTGATAAAAGATGACCAGATATTGTTGATTGATAACATTTGTTCGAATTTATCACATTTTAAATTGATAAAAGAACCCGGTCATTTATATGATCCTTGGTTTACATTTCAACGATTCTTGATATAGTTGAATCATATTAATACTAAAAAGGAAAATGTAATAAATAGGTTGTTTGTATTATACTATACACCGTTGAAGATGATAACTATATTGATGCCTGTAAAAAATGGTATTGAATTTATTGAAGACTCTGTTGGGTCTATTGTAAATCAGATATTTGAGGAATGGGAATTGTTAATTGGGGTAAATGGATGCGGAGAAAACTCGGAAGTATATACAAAGGCCAAAACTTATGAAAATGGAAAAATCCGTGTATACGATATGCCTGAGTGTATNGGTAAGTCAGCAACATTGAACGCACTTGTAAAAAAAGCCAANTATGATTGGATAAGTGTATTAGATATCGATGATAAATGGACGGTCACTAAGTTGATGTTTCAAGAGTCATATATGACTTCTTATGATGTAATTGGAACACGAGCCGAGTATTTTGGTGACCGAACCAGCATACCAAATCTACCTGTTGGCGATTTGCGTAATTTTGATTTTTTCCAATTTAATCCAATCATCAATAGCAGTTGTTTGTTAAGAAAAGAATGTGCCAATTGGGATGAAACAACCACATTAGAAGATTATGACTTGTGGTTGAAATTATGGAAACAAGGCAAACGCTTTTACAATGTTCCATCAATCGAAACATATCATAGAATTCATACTGAGAGTGCTTTCAATTCAAAGGGTAACAATAATCTTGTAAATGAAATCAAACGACGATATATGTAAAGTTATATAAAGAATCATATTTCATAATATATATAATATGAAGGTGTTACATTTATCTTTTCATAAAGGATGCATTAATGATTTTAATTATGTATGTAAACAATTAAACATTGAATGTCATATATTAAGTTCATTCGCAGAATTGAACACAAATAAAGATATTGACGCCATAAACGAACCCAATGCTCAACATTATAATATGACGAGTGAACGTGCTAGTAAATATTGGAATAAATACAAGAATTATTTTGATGAATTTGATTGTATCTTAACTTCGGATACCGCTCCATTATCACGTATATTTTTACAAAATGGTTGGAATAAAAAATTACTCATATGGATTTGTAATCGTTTTGATTATTCTCATAGACCAGTAATAGGCGGGATTTTTCCAGATAAAGCGTACTTAAAGTTGTTACAAGACGCAACAAACAATCCAAACGTACATATTATGGGTTATACGGCATTTGAAAACTATTATGCAAAATTGAGAGGTATTGAAACTAAGAATATTGTAATTAAACCTACTGGATGTATATCAGAAATTTATCAAAATAATAGTCAAATCAAACCTGATTTGAATAATACTTTGTTTGTTCCACCTTATCATAATGATACACGCTTAATGAACCTACAAAACAAGTTAACACAACTCGGTTTTGAATCATATTCTGGTAAATATGATGGACCATGTGATTTATGCAATTACAAAGCGGTTGTGCATATACCGTATGCTTGGAGTAATCTTGCGTTTTTTGAAATGTTTCAACTGGGTATAGTATATTTNATACCTTCGTTGTCTTTTTTGAAGGAGTTAATGAATCGGAANTTTTTCTGGTCACCTCCATTANTNGTAGATAAATTAGATATATCAGAATGGTATGATCCTGAACACAAGGACGTACTTATTTATTTTAATTCGTGGGACGATTTGAAAGAAAAGATACACGGTCTAGATTTTGATGACCATAAAAATAAACTAACTACATTTGGTGCTGCGCATAGTTCGGATATGCTATCTAGATGGATGCGTTTATTTACATAATTTTTAACCATTCTTTTACATAATTTGATAATTGTAAATTATGTAAATCATTTATTTTTTACGTAAGATGACTTGATATTCATCCATGACAATTTCATATCCATTATCTAAAAAATAAGGTATAGAATATTTGGCTTTACCGTAGTCAGATGTTTCTCCGCTTGTTTTGGGTACACAACTTCGCACATCATCAATTAAAATGATGCCCGAATCTTTCAATACGTTACGTTCGACTACTAGTTTTGCTTCTCGTAAGTGTAACTCTGCGGTAGGTTCAATCGGAGTCATGTCTCCAGTATCCAAATATAGTAAATCAATTGATTTTTCAGGTGTGTTCTCTAATACTTTTTCAGATGAATTTACCACATATGTTATTTTGTCTTCATAATTCTTGGTCATTAATTTACAACGATTTATATGGGTTCTCATTAAATCTACAGTTGTAATTTTCGTATTACTATCAGTCAATTCAGAGAAATAACGTGTAAAACACCCTGCGCTCCAGTCCCATTTATCCAGTTGGCTTGGTTCCCAATAGCGACTATCATCACTATTACATCCAGGAAAACGACCATCAGTAAAACTGCGAGACGTTCCTAACTCTATAATCGTTTTTTCATTTGACTCTAGGTTTTGCAAATGATTTAAACAATATTGGAACGTTACATCTCGAGACTTAGGCACTCTTCCAAAATGAACTATGAATTCTTCATCCTTATAATAATATCCCAATGCATTTTTTAAATACTCATTGTATTTTGACATGTGTACAATATAAATTATACATGTATATTACTTTATATTGTATATTTGAAATAAGTAAAATCATCTTTGTATATTTCTTGTATGTATTTTTTTAACATTGGTGTTTTATCCAAGATTTCGTCATAATAATTGTATGTATCAGGCGTTTTGTTTGAATTCATACGTGTATTACTATACGACACGTGATATTTTTTGCATAATGTTTGTAATTCGTTTTCAAAATTGGGTTCGTCTATTTTGATAGGTTGTACCTCTATATTCTTATCGTTTTTAATATATTGAACCATCGGTTGAAATTGATGGTACGCACCATATTGAAAGAAATCAACACCCTCTTTATTTATTTTATCAAGTAAATATTTTGCGAATTCAACATAACTCATATTGTTAATCATTTTTTTAAACTCCGCATTACATCGGGTAGGGTATTGTTCATAAGCAGATAGAAAACGATAATATGGGTTTCTTACTGTAGTAAAAATCGTATATGTATCAACATTTTTTAATCTATTTGTCTGTATTATCATATTCATTGTGTAATGTTGATACGTTCGAATGTATGGTTTTATATTTGTATTACTATATAATATATTGGATTTCAATTTAAACAAATTTTCAATATATGTTCCGGCACATTTTGGTATGTGAATATACAATAATTTGTTTTTCTCGTTTACAGGCATATATATAATTAGTTTATTATGTTTTCTTGNATTCTTTGTATAGTNGATGTTTTTAAATTTGTANAAAAGAACCCGCGATTTTTTTTTATTTTTTCATCACTCCAATCCCACCATTTTAATTCAAGTAAAAATTTTCGTTTGTCTTGGTCAAAAATATATTTTTTGAATACACCCGGGTTACCACAATGTAAAGAATATGGTTCGACGTCTTTGGTTATTACACTTTTTGCACCAATTATCGCACCATCACCTATTGTTATTCCAGATGATATGTATACATTNGCACCAATCCATACATTATTTCCAATTGTAACATTTCCTTTTGTTCTTTCTAAAGTAGGAGGGTTTGTTAACTCGCCTGGGTGACCAGAATTGAAAAAACTTTTGTAAAACTTCCCTTGTATTGCTGGAAAATTTGGGTCATGGTTTAATGTAAAAATTTGTAATCCATCCGCGATAGCACAATATTTACCTATGAAAATCTTAGAATCTTTGGAACCAACCAAAGTTGATTTTCCATTAATAACTGTACCTTTCCCAACGTGAACGTGAGACATGGATATATAATGATCGTATACCTTTTTTACAAAATAAACCCACTATGTTCGTTTATAAATGTTTTCATGGATTCAATTCGCTGAATATAAGTGTGATTATCACGGACATATTCCATCAATTCTTTCATTAATTCGTTATCGTAATTTTCTTCAAAATGTAACGATTTGTTAACAGCAGTCAATATATTTTCATCGTATATAATTTTCTTATTGAATAGCTCGTATACCATCGGATTATTGGTAATACCCATTCTCCCATAACTGATATTTTTGAATATACGGCAAGGAATGTATGTATCTATTATTTGATCGTCTTGTTGAAATGCTGGGGAAATTAGCGATTGTTGTGTCATATCTTGATTCTGCTTGATATCCATATTTTGTTGACTGTTTACATTAAACGTGGCCCCATATTTTATAAATGGGATATTGCTATTTTTGCACATATTGTGCAATAATATCCATGGTTTGCTCATTTGACCAACAAAATACATATTTTTTGTACGTTTTGACTTGATAGTTTCTAAATTTTTAATATTTTCGTTTATTTCATGAGGTAATAAATCTGTTCCCCACAAAGTATAATAGGTTAACCTTTGATTCACATTTGAATAAAATTCAAGATTTTTTGATGTTACTGGTATAAATTCCAATATATCGTTCTTTGAAACGTCTCGTTTCATATCTCTAAACGCACATTTGAGATCAATTAAACATTTCTTATCTACATCTTTGTAATTATCGTGTTCTAGAAAATGAACAAAATATAAACAGTCGTTCCGNCTGGGAATTTTTTTATCGACTTGATGCTCTGTTATAAATAATGAATTCGCAAAATCAACATGGTCNGTNTTCATATTATCNTGAAACCAGTGTGTTTCATAACCGAGTTCTTTGAATGCTGTGTAAAATGCGTTGTGTATATAACTGTGTGTATGTGAATGAAGAGGATGGCCCCATACAATCACTTTTTTAATTTGAATCTCTTTTTGCATGAATATAAAATTGTATATTCGTAAATTTTTATATTCATACTTCCCTTTACATTAAATGGTTGGTGTATTATTAACCATTTACGACTAATTTTTGTTATTTGTGTGGTCCGAAGGTGTAAACACACAATCTGACTATTTTACAATGAGTTAAACCAACGTCCATTTAGATTTTGAATGGTATTTTTATTATTTCCTCTATACAACATTACCCATATATCACAATTACCGGAACCACAAATTATATATTTACACCTTGCCATTATCATGGTTATAGCCAGATATTTCTTTGAAAATTCGTAATTTTGAGATTTCATTTTTTTATCAAGAGTGTCATCACATTTTTTCATATGTCTAATTTCGTCTTTAAAATAGAACGAATTGTCTGGAAATTTATTTGTCATAAATTCTATAAATTCTGTTTCATCACTTTGAATTAAAAATAATATATTTGGATTTTTGATTATAATTTGATTCGCATAGTTTAAATATTCGTCGTAACTACATTTTTTGGTTTCTCTATTTTTATCATTTCCCCTATAAAATAATACACAAATATTTTCATAATTTAAGTTATATTTTTTTTCTATATTATTGACAATTCCTGTAATTTCAACTGATGGAGAAAAATATTTTTGAATTAACGGTGTAGTACATTTGTAGTCTACATTCGAATAATCAATAAATTGATGGTTCCCATTATAGTTTATAGGACAAGGTATTTCGGGAGTTTCTACGTTATCATAATGTTCAAAATAATCATATGTGATATCTATCTTTTCATTTTTTTTATACCAAGAAAATTGTTGAGAACTATCAACAATATCTGGTAATCTCTTATTTAAATTGATAAATTCTACTATTTTTGATAGTTTTATAGAGCAACAAGAAAAAAATCCTGCGTTGTGTGTGATTTTAAGCATATATGTATACGTATACAATCCTATCTATATATGTTATTCAATTTAAACATTTAACATGCCAATTTTTTGCATATTACTCTTATACAAACAGGATTTTCATTTTTATATTTGGCCAAGTTTACATCTTCCAAAATAAACATAATTTCAAATTTCTTTAAAGTAAGTACATCTTTCAAATAACTCAAATCTGTATAATTTCGATAATGTGTTTTCCCGTGAAAAACATGGTCGTTTTCCCCGCGTTTGCTTCGTGTTTCAATAACCAAATAACTATTCACATTTATTGTATCTAAAAAAGACATATGTTGGTCATTTGTTATACTATGAAATGTAAAACGTGAATAAATTAGGTCATACTTACTTTTATCAATTGTTACAAAATCGTCAGTCGAAAAATTTACATTATTTGTATTCGTTGGCAAAAAACCGCAATTGTCTACAGCATCGACTTTATANCTATTNGATAAAGCATAACTATCACGTCCATTACCACAACCGCAATCTAATACATTTACTATATTTTTATCTTTGAAATAATTCATCACAAAATTACAAAAATTAGAACAATCTATATTATTATTATTTGAATAGAATTTCTCCCAATATTCCTTATCACTTGAATCCATATTATGAATAGTAATAGTTTTTATTATTTATATAGATATATCCATATATAGATATATCCATATATAGATATATCCATATATAGATATATATATAGGTGTATAGAACAATGAGCGGTCAAAAATATGAACAAACTATATTAAACAACACACTTATGTTTATTATACAATTGTTGCACGACAACGGTATAAATAATTGGTTTATTGGTTATGGCACCCTTTTAGGTATAGTAAGAGAAAATTCATGCATTAAAGGAGACGATGATGTTGATATAATCATAGATATAAGTAATTATGATATAGTAAAGAAACTGTTAATTGAAAATAATATAGAAATCGAATATGGATATGGCATTGGCGATAAAAAAAATATTTTAAAAACAAAAGATACCACTAACTATTGCAGTGTTGATTTTTATATGGCGTCTCTTGATGAAAAAGGCAATTTCAATGACACCTGGGAAAAGGTAATATGGAGTGAATGTTATAACGAAAAAACCGAATTAATTCAGTATATATGGAATGACAAAAAACTATATTTACCTTTTAATTATGAAAAAAAACTGTTTAATAGATATGGTAAAAATTGGAGGATACCACAGAATAATAAAGGACCATCTCCACGTAAAACTATATTGTAGATATACGCTTTGAATATCTATTATTAGGAGACCCAACGAAGGCAATCAAAAAACTTGGATGGACCCGTCATTATGATTTAGACACTTTGATTGATGATATGTTCCAATTGTAAAATCAAATTTGTATTCAAATGAATTGAAAATATATGGTCTTATATTATAACCCCATCCCTTAGTATGGATTTGCAAAAAGGAAACAAAATGTATGGTGTAGTAAATGGATTGTATTATGGACAACAAGAGCGCATTGATGAATTAAATGAACGCATCCAGTCTAGGAACCTTCCGGATTCCCCTTTAGCGCCCAATTTCGATTTCCGCTCTACTCCCACTCGATACACTGACCTTTCTACTCTTGATACCAAGAAAACTTATAATGAACCTATTCTCCCTTACCCTACTTACAACAGTGGCGCGAATTTCAATCCCGGTAACTCTTCTGGACCTGTTTCTGGATACACCTCGAATGTCGGTGTGGAGACTATGCTTCGCAACCAGCACTTCGCGCTTCAAAATGGAGGCGACCAAGGCGTATACGTACCTTCTTCTAACAGCACTTTATACAAAACTACTGTGGTTTCCAGACCAAGTGAACAACCATATCCTATGCTCTTCAGACAAGAAACGTTTAGCCAAGCTTCTCATCCCAACGTTCAATCCAATAATATTGGCAACAACCAATTCTTTAATCATACTCGTACACAACTGAGAAACTCCGCATAAACGACATAAAACTTTATCCTATTTAAATATATACNGTATATTTAAATAAAGAAATGAAAAACGAAAATATGATTTATAAATTATTATGCAACGTCGCGTTTGCATACGTCGGGTACTCCGTTTACAAGTATGTCGATAAGAAGATGAAAAACGAAGAAGATGATGTAGAAGGGTTTACGCAATTAGAACCATTCGTATTGAAACGTGACGCAGGTTGTTATGACGACTTTTATGCTGGCGTCTTTGATGAAATTCATAATTCCGCCAAATTTGCTAGTTGGGAACTTACACAAGTATTGAAGATGACCTTACCAGATGTTAACCATAGTGTATTTTTGGATATTGCTAGTCGAACTGGCGACCGGGTGAAAGAATTGGAAGACGGTGGGTATCGCGCTTATGGATTGGAATCTTCCAAAGCATTAATTTCTCGTTGTGGCGAAAAATACCCCGAATTGGAGATACAAAACGGGAAATATACTGAATCTTTGTTATTTGAAAAGCATACATTCACACATATCTTGTGTTGTGACTTCGCCATCTATGAAATCAAAGACAAAGCAACCTTTTTTGGTAACTGTTTCCATTGGCTTCAAAATAACGGATATTTAGTGCTACATTTGGCAGAACGTAGTTGTTTCAATGCTGTATCCCCTCGCAACGAAGATGATATAAAATGGTTACCTTTGATTCCTCCAGACCGAAAACAAATTAGTAAAGTGAAAGCGGAATACGAAGACTTTGAGTTTGAACGAAGTTTCCATTTTCCAGTGAACGTGGATGAAACAAATGTCGTATTGTTACGTGAAACATTTACCGACAAGGCTACAAAACACGTGCGTCAAAACGAATTTACTTATGAAATGCCCGAAATTAAGGAAGTCTTATCTATGGCGAAGAAGGCGGGGTTTATTTTCCACGCCAAAGCAAGTATGAANAAATGCAATGGTGANCCTCATCAATATNTGTATATTTTAGAGAAACCTATGTAAGTTACCATTTTTCTCATCTAAAATAGGAATATTAATGATATTTATTATTTTATCTATGATATATATATAACATAATGAATTTTGCTACTGCACAAGAAGGCGGTTTCATGGGAATGAGAATAGCGCCCTGTGGAAATAGAGAGGTTAACATTGTGAAATTAGTGGATGATATTTCGTATAAATACCAAGAATTAGATACCAACTTTGCTGAATTAAAACAAAGGCATCCTCGCAGCTTAATCGACGCATTTAATACAAGTATATTAGAAAATGCTTATAATCAGATATTAAGCGACCCAACCAAATTGGGTGACTATATTGAACCTTGTTTAAAAGATGATGTGCCATCTTTTGGAGATTTAGAACTAAAAATCAGAGAAAGATTAGTAAAAAGTATCGAGTATATGGGAGGTAGAAAATACACCAAAAACCTTTGTAAAAAGAAGAGTACAACCACATGCAAAAACGTCAAGGGATGCAAGATTGCGTCTGGTTCCATGAGAACTTATTGTCGTAAAACCAAGAACAATACCCTATGCAAAAAGAAGAGNGTGAGTAAACCAAACACATGCAAAAAGAATCCTCGGTGTAAGGTAGCATCTGGTGCCAAGCGTACTTATTGCCGCAAAGCGCATAATAAAACCCACAGGAAAAAATAATTTCAATGATTTAGTTCAAACCCACTTCAAAATATATTGATGCAATGTAGTATGCTTCAATATATTTGTTATACCCTTATCTGTACTTGTATATTGCTATGGATGATCACCAAAGTGAAATATCCTTTCTGGAATATACAACCGGTTCTCCATTCTTATGATTATTGGCGACTCTTATATCGAGAACCTTTTACGATTTATAAATATGTTCCGATTAAGACGAAATTCTGCGATTTTGACCAGATTTTCACGTTTTCTTATTACGATTGTTCAGACCAACAGAAAAGCTATTTGACCAACTTATTGCAATGCTATTATTTACCAGATGGGAATTGGATTCATAACATTCATCAAAAAGATATGGAGTCTTATTTTTCAGGTCATGGAGAACCTTCATTTATTTCTTTCTTTTATGAAAAATTATTAAAAGAAGACAAAACCATGATGTATTTGCCTGAACCGACCGGATGTGTGACATCNATACCTATAAATATGTATTATTTACCCACTTTACGAGAACATCAATATACCAAATTATCTGTTTATTTTATGAATTATTTGACTATCTATAAAAATCGCGATGAAACTACCATGAACCGAAGTCTGTTTCAAACACACGAATATAATCAACGGGTTCTCAACCCAACCATACAACATACATTGTTTAAAAAGGAAGGTTCTCTGTATGATGGTATTCTTCCTTACGTTGAATGGGATAGTCACATGTACAAAATACGAGAACTTAAGTTCCCTTCGCTACCTCCACATTTACAAGTCTCGTTAATTGACCATAAAAATGACCATATGTTATTCGATTTGCTTACTATGCAGACGCAAGGAGACTTTCAATACCAACCGTGTTTGTTCAATACGCTCATATTCCCGGATTATAGTAATATGATGCAGATGATTAAAAATAGAACATTCATTATTTATTGTTTATATAAAGGTCAAGAGGTTCTCGGATTGTATTTTTTCAAAGACGTCTTGCAACAAGAAGAACAGTCAGAAGGTTTTGTAGTAAGACTCGTAGCGAGCATTTCAAATATAGAAGACACGAGAACATTTTATACAGGATTTTTATTCAGTTTACAACAATTACTAAAAACGAATAGAAAGTTTAAGTTTATTACACTAGATAATTGCAGTCATAATTGTCTATTATATGATACATGGTCACGTCAGGTAGGAAACCCGATTGAAAGTTCTCGTTCGGGATATTATTTATTCAACTTTATTCATCCAAGTTCTCCCTTGGATGAAAAAAAAACGTGTATTGTGCTGTAAATACATTAGCGAATGTACTTACCAGAACGGGCGAACGAATCTAATACATAGACAACGAAAACGCCTAAAAATGTATATAACAAAAACTCTTCGGTAATATTGTCAGTTTTTTCGTGTTGTTGCTGTTCTAACAAGTGAATCATATAATTTATCTTTTCCATCAATCGACTATCGTCTAATTGACTTCCGATTCCCATCTTCGAATAATAAGGGGTCGCATCCGCGCCTTGTTTGTTCTGCATACCTTCGTACACCTTGTTATAGTTACTCAGACGGTTTACTTTGCTATCGTCAGCTCCATAGCGAACCTTGTTCGCGGACTCATGTGTTTCGGAAGGTTTTAAATGAGAGAAACGAGGCATTTCCGGGATAAATTGGTCCAATCTACCATTTGTATCTTTTTCGCTGTCTTGTTTAGATTGAATAGCAGGAGGTTCTAAAGGAGTAAAATCTCCTAAATTATCGTTTTCGTTATCAGCTTCGGTCATTTGGTTCAATAAATCATTAATCTTATTGTTTCGTTTGTTATTTGTTTCTTCCACCTCTTCATGGAAGGAGGAGCCTTCATATTTTTCATAGGTTCAGTGTAGTTCGATTCATCGTCCCTCTTTTGGTTTCTTCTGATTGAAGGAACTCTTTTTTTATTTTCATTTGTGTTAGTATGAATCCATGGCGATGCTGTTGTAATTAAAGACATTGGAAAGTTTACGTTATCTTAAAAAATAAGTAGATATTTATTCAAGTCATTTATCTAATTTATTGTAAATATTATCGCGGTTCTATATATACTAAAATATGAGTTTTCTACATCAATTTATTCCTATAGGCTTATTGTTTTTCTTTCTATCAAACCGTGACGAGTTCGTTGGGTTTAGTCAAACCATCTGGGGTAAGGTAGTCGCTGTGTTTATGATTTTGTTGTACACCAACATGGATAAAACGTTCGGACTTTTTGTATGTTCTCTTGTGATACTGTATTACCAGTCCGAATGGATGGAATCTTTTTTGAATATGAAAGACTTACAAGAATGGGAAAACGAATTGTTGAAAGAAGAAACAACTCCCGAACAAAACGTCGAATATGTGGATATTGACCATAACAACTCTGAGTCCATTCAAAACGAGTTTAGAAAAAACCACTGCGAGAACGGAATGCTAAAACACAAGAATATGAATGTGAACCCTGATATGACATCTCACGTGTTTTCTGAGGTGAACTTCAAAGACGGAAAATGTAACGTATGTTCTCCTAATTGTAATTTTTCTATTATAGAAACCAAATTCAAAGCAGAGTCAAACATCAAATCAAAATGCAGTAAAAATGTGTAAGTATACTATATAGAATGCCCAAGCAACAAGATACTTTTTTGACAAAATTAGATAATCAAATCCAGTTACTGAATGGAAGCAAAGTATTCGCTGGCGTGATGATTATCTTATTGAATTTGAGCACTCGTTTCGTGAATTTTAAATTGAGCAAGACGACTGAAGCTTATTTGAAAAACACATTTAGCACACAAGTTTTAGTATTCGCGATTTCATGGATGGGGTCTCGTGATATTTATATTGCGTTTATCGTGACAGCGGTATTCATTTTGTTTACTGAATATTTATTTAACGAAGACAGTGAATTTTGTATCTTTTCCGAAGAATTTCAAAATTATCATAACTCNAAACAAGAACGCGAAAAAGAGAATGCGGAAGATGTAAGTGAGGAAGATATTATTAAAGCAAAACGCGTTCTCGAAAAAGCGAAGAAATCCGACAAATTATCTTTAGAGTTAGAAAGTTATAAAATATAATCCCTTTACAAAAACTAATATAATAAGAATACGTAATTTCTTATTATATGGAACTGATTGTAGCGAAAAACACTAAAAACGCAATTGGTAACAATGGAGATTTNATGTGGCATCTTTCCAAAGATTTACAACATTTTCGTAAATTGACACAAAATCAGATAATCGTAATGGGACGCAAAACATATGCTTCCTTACCAAACGGTCCTTTGAAAAATCGTATTCATGTAATCATTACACGAGACCCGAGTAAATACACCCGAGAAATACTCGATGTATACTTTGTTACACTTGAAGAAAGTAGTTTCTTGATAGATAACCTACAAAAAAAATACAATAAATCGGTGTTTATTATTGGTGGAAGTGAAATATACAACCTGTTTTATCCCCATTGTAAGACGCTGCATATAACTGAGGTAGATGACGACCAAGAAGGGGACACCTATTTCCCCATAAGCGATGAGCAAATATCAGTGGACTATAAATGTACATGTAAGGAAACACATCGCNACGAAGACACACATACATTNTATTCATTTTGTACATATCAAAAGAANGAAAACTAAACAAATCAAAAACAAACTAAAAAAGTATAATGATAATATAAGAACTAAACACCAATGAATTTAGAAGTAGCTCCTCTGGAAATCAAATTTACTACCAATATTCCTAATCAACAAACGAATTCCTTCACGTCTAGTTTGTTGTATCATCCTGAGTTTCAAATACCAAGTAATATTGAAAAATACCCATACTTGATTTCAAATGCTTATTTTCCGGAAGATGCATTAAAAAACATGGAATGGGAAGACCGGATTTCATTTTTCTTTAACCTGGATACAATGAGAAATACCATGGCGAAGGAAGCGATTTCTATTAAAGAAACCCCTGCTGATAAACAATTGGTCGAAAATCGTAATATATTTATTATGATTAAGAATTTATTTCCTACTAAATATTTTGTACATAAAAATATTCACCAAACGCTCGAATATGTAACTGGAGACAACCCAGAACGGTCTTTTTTCTTCAATCCATTCAGTCAACAATTTTCATATACTAAATTAGACAACCACATTCACACAAACATACGTGTCACTTGGAAAAACGATTTATTGAATCATCCTACATATTATAACCTTGTGAAAAACACATATGAATTCGTCATCAAACAAAAGAATGAAGATGTGCGCATTACAGAGAACTATCGTGAGTCAATGATTGAATTCAATAAGTACTTGGAACGCTATATTTCTCGTATGTTGAGTATAGTGCAAAAATATGATGCGAATATGAGTCCAAATGACGAACAAGATTATCAGACTGTGATGCGTATTGCGATGGTCAATTCTGTATATCAATGGATCAATAATGAAAATACCGACGTTCCATTCGTAAAAATATTTATTATGAATATTAAGAATATCAATGATGAATTAAAAAACAAAATAGATGAAAAATATTATACACCGAGAGAGGTTGAGTTTGTATCAAAACCGATCTTCGATATTATTGAAGAAAAAGATGGACATATTAATAGTATAAACGACCCACTTTTAAGGAAAAAAGAAAAACTATCGCTGGTATTCAGCGAAGACCAAGAACTGTTAACGAATGACCGTTTAATGAAGAAACTGCGAGAGAAGAATCAAGTATTATCTGATATGATTGATGAATACACATTGTATTTTGAAAAGCAAGAAAACGAGATGAAAAATGTATATAAAAAACTTAGTAAAGAATTGGACACTGCGATTGAATTCCAAAAATACAAAATCACACCTTTTTTGGAAGTCGCATCCAATCCGGAAATGTTGAGAAACAATGCTACTTATCGCAGGTATTTTGTGAATAATATTGAGAAATTATTAGATACTTCAACTACTGTGAGCAATCAACTTATTCCCGGAAATCATAAAATATACAGTCTCTTACATAGCAACAACGAAGAAGACGTCTCCTATTTTTTCGAGTTTATGGAGCTAGTTTATGAAAAATATATATTATATAACACAGTGTCTTTACCTGAGAAGGAAGGATTTATTGAGAACCATAGTGAACTTATATATACCGGCGTAGACAGAGTAAACGATAAGAAACAAGTATTTTTTATTATTGACACCATCGACGGAGAAGTGAATGATGAAAATAAACGCGATTATTATTGTCCGTTCATGAATGAATATATGGGCTATTTATTATCTGATTTTGTTGAACCGAATACGTTTGTTAAGTGGAAAGCCGCACCATATAATTTTATTCTTTCTACGCGGACAGTTGATGCGAAAACAGTCAATAATATAGAGAAAGAACCCGAAAAAGTAACAATATCTGAACCGAATGTTGAATTAACCAATACAACATTGGATGATAATTGGGAGAAATTCCGTTCTCTAGTAAACATTGCCTCACGTGAAAAAATCATAGACAACTTATTGTATTTGAAAAAAACCCAACCATCTATAGACGAGACGAATGAGTTTGCTTTTATAGAAGAAAATAAACCTTCGTTGTTTATTGCTCTGAAAAATATTTCAAAGCATATGAAAAAACGTGATTTACATACAACCGAATTCAAGGAAAAATTACAAAGACTGAAAGAACTTGCTTCTGTACATAACCTTCGTTTCATAGAAAAAACCAAACAAGTAGNAAATATACCAGTTAAACAAATGGACAAAATGGACCAAGTGAAAAAAGAACAAATNGAAAACGAATTATATTCTATCGTTGCGAATAACACTGTGAAATATTTCGCTCAAAAAGGAGGTAGGAAGACGCGTAAGAAAGTGAAATTCGCTAAAAAAAACAATATTGTATTTATTGAATAAATCGACTATATAGATAATTTATTCAATGATAAGGTTTATGCACTTATTTACGGAGTTTGCGTTTGGACTTTTTGGACTTTTTGGACTTGGTTTTCTTGGACTTGTTCTTACGTGACTTTCTCGTTTTCTTTCCACCTAAGAAACGTCGTATAGTGTTTTGAACATCACGGTTTAACGTAGGATTTGCCGATTTGTCCACAATTTCAACCGCGTTATAATTGTCTAATAATTTGTCAATAGCCATGTAATTACTATGAGTATTAGGCGCAGGCGCAGGCGCAGAGACATTCAACAGAATAAAGACATTCGTATATGGATCTTTTTTCTTTTCTTCAATACTCTTTTTTAAATTGGTTATTCTATCTTGTGTTATATTCTCTGTATCCAACAACTTAGTTACGGCATCTATATCACCGTCCGAAACGGCTTTTTCTAAAGATATTTTATATACATACATTTTATATACATATATTGATAAAAAATACATGTATACATAATAATAATTAACTACTTGTCTAATTACTTCTTTTTATAAAATGTCGCCTTGCCGTTCTTAAATATGCCTACCTCATCTCCAATGTCTTCATCATCAGTTACTTCGAAAATCTGACCAGTTTTCTCGTTGGTTGTATAATATTTCTTACCCTTGATTTCAACTTCAAATACCTCTTCCTCTTCCTCTTCCTCTTCCTCTTCCTCTTCAGAAACTTCTACTTCTTCTTCCTCTTCCTCCTCAGAAACTTCTACTTCCTCTTCCTCTTCTTCCTCTTCTTCCTCAGAAACTTCTACTTCTTCTTCCTCTTCCTCTTCTTCCTCAGAAACTTCTACTTCTTCTTCCTCTTCCTCTTCCTCCTCGGCTTCCTCTTCCTCCTCTTCCTCTTCTTCCTCCTCTTCTCCTCTTCCTCCTCTTCCTCCTCTTCCTCCTCTTCTTCCTCTTCCTCCTCGGCTTCCTCTTCTTCCTCTTCCTCCTCGGCTTCCTCTTCTTCCTCTTCTTCCTCTTCCTCCTCTTCCTCTTCTTCCTCTTCTTCCTCTTCTTCTACTTCTTCTTCTTCCTCAATGCTCCAGTCATCACATTTGTATCCCAGTTCAATAAGACTATCTTCTTGTTCCTGGAAACACATGGTACAAAGCGTTTTCTCGTCTGTCATATTACTAGATTCGCTTTTATACACGATATGGATTGAATTTTTATGGCAATCTACAGAAATGGAACATGAATCACATGTAACGTATCTATCTTCCTCTTTTTCCTCTTCTCCCTCTTCTTCCTCTTCTTCCTCTTCTTCCTCATCTTCTTCCTCATCACAACCATCACCGCAAAGATATTGTCCACAACCTTTCATTTGAACTATATCGTTAGTTTTTCCACATAAGTTACACTCGGCTTCTTGATTATTTGGCTCTTCTTGTACGAATAAAATATCGCTCATTCCATTATCATCAAAATATCCATCACATAGGCAGCATTTTTTCCACTGATCCTC
>JGI26259J51720_1000075_pt1 | contig 50301 bp, 55 predicted proteins | sample SaaInlV_100m_DNA_5_FD_51720 | JGI IMG/M metagenome (IMG submission 51720) | reverse complement strand
TACAGAATCAGACCTTTATCCTGCAAATAAGATATACCAAATGTCCGCTTATGGCTGCTGGTTTTTTCTGGATACCTCACCCCCCTGAGAGGTCGCTTCGAGTCACCAACAGCCACATACAGACCATGAATACTCTAAACTCTGGTGGATCGCGTTGGGTCAATTTGGCCCATTGCGTAAGTACCCGCCACCCTTCAAACAGCGATGATCAACCCTGACCAAATCTTCTCAACCATACAGATCGATACAGAGACATGGATAGCAACAATATAGAAGCCCAACAAGCGCTCTCTCAACCCCCCAAAACAGCCCAATTCCTCACACAGTTCTGGCAAATTTTGGTCAACCATTCTCAAATCTGAACAGAAATGGAAACAAGCAACCTCTTCACTGCACTTTCCACCACCCACACGGCAATTTTTCAGGCAATTTTCCGAAATTTCCTGCCAAAACGCATTAATCCAACAGAATCAGGCAGATAGCTTTAAACAAGAATGGTCAACCCTGACAAACCATAGTCAGTTTTGCAAAGAATGTTACTAAACGTGTTACTAAATATTTTTCGCCGTAGAAAGAGGCGGTTTTGTACGGTATGAGCATAGATACTCAAGACCTGATAACCATTCAAGAACAGATGGTTAGATGAGATTTTCAGAAAGCTTTGTTACTAAAAATTTTAGTAACATTTTTAGTAACAAATGCGGCATTTTTGAGCCGCTTTTTAGAGGTGATGTTACTAATAGGTTACTAAAAGCTTTGGTAACACCAACAACCCCTTGTTAATAAAGGGGTTGTTGGTTATTGGGAGGTATTTACATCATNCCNCCCATTCCGCCCATACCACCACCCATTCCACCACTCATGTCAGGCATAGCACCGCCGCCTTCCTGAGGAATTTCAGCAACCATCGCCTCGGTAGTGATCATCAGGCCTGTAACGGACGCAGCATACTGCAGTGCAGAACGAGTCACTTTAGCAGGATCAAGAATACCCATATCGATCATGTCACCATACTCACCGGTAGCTGCGTTGTAACCGTAGTTACCTTCGCCACCTTCGACGTTGTTGACTACAACAGAGGCCTCATCACCGGCATTGCTGGTGATCTGACGCAGTGGCTCTTCCATTGCACGACGCATGATGTTGATACCCATGTCTTGATCGTGGTTGTCGCCAGCCAGGTCATTGATACCTGCACGAGCGCGAACCAGCGCAACACCACCGCCAGGAACTACGCCCTCTTCAACCGCAGCACGTGTTGCATGTAGTGCATCTTCAACACGAGCCTTCTTCTCTTTCATCTCAACTTCAGTCGCAGCACCCACTTTGATGACAGCAACACCGCCAGCCAGCTTGGCTACGCGCTCTTGCAACTTCTCTTTGTCATAATCAGAGGTGGTATTTTCAATCTGTTGGCGTACCTGAACAACACGTGCCTCGATCTCTTCGCTGCTACCCGCACCGTCGATGATGGTGGTGTTCTCTTTCTCGACCACAACACGTTTGGCTGTACCGAGATCATCCAGTGTTGCCTTCTCCAGAGAGAGACCGACCTCTTCAGAGATGACCTGTCCACCGGTCAGGATAGCGATATCCTGCAACATCGCTTTACGACGATCACCAAAACCAGGTGCCTTGACTGCTGCAACCTTTACAATACCGCGCATAGAGTTGACGACCAAGGTAGCCAGCGCCTCACCCTCTACGTCTTCTGCGATGATCAGCAGAGGGCGGCTTGACTTGGCAACACCTTCCAGAATCTGTAACAGATCACGGATATTAGCAATTTTCTTGTCAAACAGCAGGATGAACGGGTCCTCCAACTCAGCACTCATGTTCTGCTGGTTGTTGACGAAGTAGGGAGAGAGGTAGCCGCGATCAAACTGCATACCTTCAACCACGTCCAGCTCATTCTCGAAGGACTTGCCCTCTTCAACTGTAATGACGCCTTCCTTACCTACCTTCTCCATCGCTTCGGCAATGGTGTTACCGATTGACGAATCAGAATTAGCAGAAATGGTACCGACCTGCGCAATAGCGCTGGTGTCAGTACATGGAGTTGCAAGTTTCTCGATCTCTTCAACCGAAGCAATCACAGCCTTGTCGATTCCGCGCTTCAGGTCCATTGGGTTCATGCCCGCTGCAACCGCTTTCATGCCTTCACGCATGATTGCTTGCGCCAGTACAGTCGCAGTCGTGGTTCCGTCACCAGCAACATCAGAGGTCTGAGAGGCAACCTCTTTCACCATCTGTGCGCCCATGTTCTCGTACTTGTTCTCCAGCTCGATCTCTTTAGCAACAGAGACACCATCCTTAGTGATGGTTGGGGCACCGAAGGCCTTATCCAGTACTACGTTACGGCCTTTAGGGCCGAGGGTTACTTTTACTGCGTTTGCTAGGGTGTTTACGCCAGCCAACATCTGATGACGCGCGTCATCACCAAACAATACTTCTTTAGCACTCATTATTGGTATTCCTTAAATTTGAATCTGTGGATTAGTCTTTAATAGACCTTAGCCTTCGATAATAGCCATGATGTCGCTCTCGACCATAACCAGCAGCTCTTCGCCATTAGCCTTGATCTCGGTACCAGCAAATTTGCCGAACAGTACATTATCGCCAACCTTGACATCCATCTCCTGACGGGAGCCGTTGTCCATGACCTTACCGTTGCCTACAGCAACGATCTCGCCACGACTTGGCTTCTCAGTTGCTGAATCAGGGATTACGATACCACCAGCAGACATACGCTCTTCTTCGGTGCGACGAACGACAACACGGTCGTGCAGAGGACGCAAATTCATAGGGTTAACTCCTTTAGTTTTTCGATTAATTACAAAATTTGGCCCAGAAGGGTACCAATGAGACATTAGCACTCTCCTCTAGGGAGTGCTAATCATAGGGACGAACAGAACGAAATCAAGAGAACAACGAAAAGAATTTTTTATCAGGACATCAACGACTAGGCGGTACTGAGAATCCGCACAACGAGGCTATAGCCGTGTTAACGCAACACTTTGCTCTGCTTCTCATGAAATTCACCATCCACCACCACGCCTTCCTCTCGCTGATCAAAAGAGTGGTGCCCCCCCTCTCCCCCCATATGGATACCAGAGATCGTTGCACGACTGAGGAAAGCATTAACGATCATCTTACGCGTCACCGGGATCAACCCCAGAAAACCGATAAAATCGGTAACAAAACCGGGAGTCAACAACAGCGCCCCACTCACCAACAGTGCCGCCCCCTCCAGTAGCTGAAAGGCTGGCACCTGACCACTCGCCAAGCTGCGCTGTGCATCCATCAGGGTAGATAGCCCCTGCGACTTGAGCATGGAAACCCCCATCATTGCGGTGGTAATCACCAACAGAACCGTAGGCACCACACCAATCCATGAGCCAACCTGAATCAATAGGTAGACCTCAATAATGGGGATAAAGATAAAGATGGCGAAGAGTAGTTTGAAAGGGTTCATAGCGCAGGGATTGTACTGTATTCTCTTTTTCCATGTCTGATTACTGCACCATCCTCAACACCTGCCCGGACCATGAGACGGGGGAACGAATCGCCAAACTGCTGGTCGAACAGCAACTGGCCGCTTGTGTGAATTTGATCGACAACATCTCCTCGATCTACCGTTGGGAGGATGGAATAGAGCAAGATCGTGAGACTCTATTGGTTATAAAGACAAAAAAAGAGCATTACCAAAAAATTGAGGATACCATTCAGCAACACCACCCTTACAAGGTGCCTGAGGTGATCGCACTCGACATCAGCCAAGGATCAGACAATTACCTGAACTGGATCACTCAAACCACCTCGTAATAAAAAACAGATTAAAAAATAAAGACAAAAACCACGACTCTCTAGCTTATGAACCTGAAAAAAACCACCACACTGCTGCTTACCCTACTCCTCACTCTCACCCTACAGAGCGGAGCATCCGCAGAGGGGATTTCCCCACTGAAAGAGCTGGGCGGGCTGATGAACTCCTTTGGACTGGATGCAGGTAATGATGACCCACTCCATCCTGATGAAGCCTTTGCCTTCTCTCATCTACCCGCAGAGCAGAACGAAATTTTGATGCAGTGGGATATTGCCGATGAGCACTATCTCTACCGCAACAAGTTTAAGTTTGACCTGAAGAAGGCCAGCAACCTAACGCTGGGAACCCCAGAACAGCCTCCCGGCGAACTCAAGGAGGATCAGTTTTTCGGCACGCTGGAAGTCTATCACGGCACTCAGAATATCAAACTACCGCTTATTCGCGCCACAGGAGAGGCCTCCAGCGGCACACTCTACATTCGCTATCAGGGCTGTGCAGAACGTGGCATCTGCTATCCACCCATCACCAAAAAGGTTGAGCTAAAGCTGCCCGCCTTCACCCCAGCCGCAAAACCGGAAAAAGCAGCAAAACCGGCAGCCCCTGCTCCAGCCCCCCAGGCAGCACCTGCACCAGTACTAGCGGAGCAAGACCAGATCGCCGCCTCACTGGGCAGTGGCAACACCCTCCTCACCCTAGCCAGCTTCTTTGGCTTCGGGCTGCTACTCGCCTTTACCCCCTGCATCTTTCCGATGATCCCCATCCTCTCCGGCATCATTGTCGGTCAGGGCGAAGAGATCACCACCCGCCGCGCCTTCACCATGTCACTGGTCTATGTACTGGCGATGGCTGTCGCCTACACCTTTGCCGGGGTGATGGCGGGGCTGTTTGGCGAGAACCTACAAGCCGCCTTCCAGAACCCCTGGATTCTCGGCAGCTTCAGTATCGTCTTTGTACTACTCGCCCTCTCTATGTTCGGGTTTTATGAGCTACAGATGCCTGCCAGCCTGCAAGGTAAGCTGGCTGAGGCAAGCAATCGCCAGAAAAGTGGATCGCTGATCGGTGTTGCGGTTATGGGACTGCTCTCTGCGCTGATCGTTGGCCCCTGTGTCGCCGCACCTTTGGCTGGTGCTCTGATCTATATTGGACAGACGGGTGATGCACTGCTGGGAGGTATGGCACTATTTGCCCTCAGTATCGGCATGGGGTTACCACTGCTCGCCATCGGCACCTCAGCCGGTAAGCTACTGCCCCGCGCAGGCGCGTGGATGAACGCCGTAAAATCGGTCTTTGGTGTACTGCTACTGGCGGTTGCCGTATGGATGCTGGAACGCATCGTTCCTACGGCCGTTACTATGCTCCTCTGGGCCGCACTGCTCATCATCCCGGCTATCTATATGGGCGCACTGGAAGCTGCTAACGAAAACAGCTGGAAGAAGCTATGGAAAGGCACTGGTATCATCATGCTGATCTACGGCACCCTGCTGATAATCGGCGTTGCCTCTGGCAGCAACAACCTGTTTCAGCCGCTGAAAGGGCTGGGGGGCGGTGGTGGTATGGCAGCTCAAGAGGATCACCTTAGCTTCCAGCAAATCAAGGGGATTCAAGGTCTAGAGCAGGCACTGGCAACCGCCAAGCGCAACAACCAGCCGGTCTTTCTCGACTTTTACGCTGACTGGTGTATCTCCTGTAAAGAGTTTGAGTCACTCACCTTTACCGCCCCTGCGGTACAACAGGCACTGGCCTCGGCCCTGTTAATTCAGGCAGATGTCACCCCCAATGATGCAGAGGATCAGGCATTGATGAAGAAGTTGGGCATCTTTGGCCCACCCGCACTGCTGTTCTTTGACAGCAACGGCAATGAGGTGGAGTCGGCACGTCTGGTACAATTTATGGAAGCTGACGCCTTCGCTCAGCATGTACGCACCGCACTCCAATAGCCCTAAAATACCCGATAATGAAAAAACTACTCTCTCTGCTCCTGCTGACCATTCTACTCAGCAGCACAAGTAGCTACGCCTTTGCCCCCATTGAACAGCTACCGGATCAAGTGTTGTTAGACTTGGATGGAGAGCCACAGCCATTCAACCAGTGGAAAGGGGAGATCGTTATCCTCAACTTCTGGGCCACTTGGTGCCCCCCCTGCCGCAGAGAGATGCCGAGCTTTATTGAGCTACAGGAGCAGTATGGCGCCCAAGGGGTACAGTTTGTCGGGGTCGCCATCGATAACCCCAAGATGGCACAACGCTACGGCAGTGACCATGGCATCAACTTCCCTACGCTACAGGGGGAGCAGAGTGGACTGGAACTCTCCATGATGTTGGGCAACCACCGTTCGGTACTCCCTTACACGGTAATTTTTGACCGCAGTGGTAAGGTGGTCAGCCGCCGCAGTGGTGAGATCCGACACAAAGAGATTCTGGCAACCATCACCCCTCTGCTGTAAATCCAGCACCATTCAAAAGGGTTTTATTTTCCGCAAACAGGTCGCGATCAACAGCATTATCCACATAAACTGTAGACATCTGTCCACTTCTACGCCAAAATAGCTCGCACTAGAAGAAACGAGGCTAGGAATTCGTACAAGATGGCTACCTTATTGGTTCTAAACGGCCCTAACATCAACCTGCTCGGCAAGCGGGAACCGGGGCATTACGGCAGTGACACACTAGAGTCCATTCTGGCTACGCTGGAACAGGAGACGCATGCTGCCGGTCATCAGCTACAGAGTCTGCAGAGTAATTCTGAGGCCGAGTTAATTGAGCGCGTTCATCAGGCCGGAGCAGAAGGGATCGATTTCATTCTGATCAACCCAGCCGCCTTCACCCACACCAGCATCGCACTACGTGATGCACTACTGGGGGTTGCCATCCCCTTTATTGAGGTACACCTCTCCAACACACACGCCCGTGAGAGCTTCCGCCACCACTCCTATTTCTCTGATATTGCTCAGGGAGTCATTATTGGGTTGGGCGCACAAGGCTACTCTCTGGCACTACAAGCCGCACTGAAACAGGTTTAAGAAAAAGGATAACGCCCATGGATATTCGTAAGATTAAAAAGCTGATTGAGCTGTTAGAGGAGTCCGGCATCGCCGAGATCGAGATTCAAGAGGGGGAGGATTCAGTACGCATCAGCCGTTACGGCCAAGCAGCCCCAGTTGCAGCCGTCGCCCCAGCACCTATCGCTACCGCACCTGTTGCTGTAGCAGCAACTGAAGCTGTAGTTGAAACGGCTACCCCTAGCTTTACTGGTCACGAAGTTAAGTCTCCTATGGTGGGCACCTTCTACCGCGCCCCTTCACCCGGCGCCAAGCCTTTTGTAGAGATCGGTGACAGCATCACTGCGGGCGACACCATCTGTATTATTGAGGCGATGAAAATTCTCAACCCCATCGAGGCAGACAAGTCGGGCACCATCAAGGCGATTCTGACCGACAACGCAGATGCCGTTGAATTTGAGCAACCTCTCTTCGTCATCGAATAGGTAAAACCATGCTGGATAAAATTGTAATCGCCAACCGTGGCGAAATCGCGCTGCGCATTCTGCGTGCCTGTAAAGAGCTGGGAATTAAGACCGTTGCGGTCCACTCCACGGCTGACCATACCCAGAAGCATGTACGCCTCGCTGATGAGTCGGTCTGCATTGGGCCACCCCCCTCAACCGAAAGCTATCTCAACATTCCCGCCATCATCAGCGCTGCAGAGGTGACCGATGCGATGGGTATCCACCCAGGGTACGGTTTTCTCTCCGAAAATGCTGACTTTGCAGAGCGTGTTGAACAGAGCGGTTTTCGCTTTATTGGCCCCAAGGCGGAGACCATCCGCATCATGGGTGATAAGGTAGAGGCGATCAAGTCAATGAAGAAGGCGGGTGTCCCTACCGTACCTGGCTCTGACGGTCCTCTCGGCAGTGATGATGAGACCAATCTAAAACTAGGACGCCAAGTAGGCTACCCAATCATCATTAAGGCAGCTGGCGGCGGCGGTGGACGCGGTATGCGCGTGGTCCACAGTGAGGCAACGCTGCTGCAGGCAATTACCATGACCCGCACCGAGGCAGCAACGGCCTTCAATAATGATGTGGTTTACATGGAGAAATTCCTCGAAAACCCACGTCACGTAGAGATTCAGGTACTGGCTGATGAACATGGCAACGCTATCCATCTGGGAGAGCGTGACTGCTCGATGCAGCGCCGCCATCAGAAGGTGGTAGAAGAGGCCCCCGCCCCCGGCATCACCAAGGCCCTTCGCTCCGAAATTGGTGAGCGTTGCGCCAAGGCATGTCAAGATATCGGCTATATCGGTGCAGGCACCTTTGAGTTCCTCTACGAAAATGATGAGTTCTACTTTATCGAGATGAACACCCGTGTTCAGGTCGAGCACCCTGTAACCGAGATGATCACCGGTGTCGATATTGTGCGCGAACAGCTGCGCATCGCCTCTGGTATGCCATTGGCCTACAAGCAGAAGGATATCAAGGTTCGCGGACACGCCATTGAGTGTCGTATCAACGCCGAGGATGCCCGCACCTTTATCCCATCCCCCGGCAAGGTCACCACCTATCATGCACCGGGTGGTATCGGTGTGCGTGTCGACTCTCACCTCTATACCGGCTACAGCGTCCCACCTCACTATGACTCAATGATCGGCAAGCTGATCACTTATGGTGAAGATCGCGCAACCGCCATTGCACGTATGCGTACCGCACTGGATGAGGTGGTGATTGAAGGGATTCGCAACAACATCGACCTCCATCGCGACATCATCCGTGATGCCAACTTTGAGAAGGGTGGCACCAACATCCACTATCTAGAGAAGAAACTCGATCTCTAAATGGCTTGGTTCCAAGCCCGTTTCACCACCCAACAACCATCGGCAGAGAGCTTATCTGATCTGCTGATGGAGTTGGGTGCCGCCTCCGTCACCTTTGAGGATGCGGAGGATCAACCACTACTAGAGCCACCACCCGGCGCAACTCCACTATGGGACCAAGTTGTGGTGGTCGGGTTGTTTGATGATGCACTGGATCGAACCTTGATCCAGCAACAGATCCTACAACAAATTCCGCAAGATGCAGCCGCCACCCTCACCCTGGCCCCGCTCGAAGAGCAGGACTGGGTACGTGCATGGATGGATGACTTTCACCCCATGCAGTTTGGTGAGCGACTGTGGATTGTCCCCTCCTGGAGCGATCCAGTAGATAGCGATGGGGTCAATATACTGCTCGACCCCGGTCTCGCCTTTGGTACCGGCACTCATCCTACTACTGCACTCTGTCTACAGTGGCTCGATGCACACCCACCACAAGGTAAACGGGTGATCGACTACGGCTGTGGCTCCGGCATCCTCGCCATTGCTGCCGCCAAACTAGGGGCCACACAGGTCGATGGCGTTGATCTTGATCCACAGGCGCTGATCGCCACACAGGATAATGCAGAGAAAAATCAGATCACCACCATTAACAGTTTTCTACCCGATAAGTTCCCCAAAGCAGCAAAGGCCGATCTACTGCTGGCAAACATCCTCGCGGGGCCACTAGAGGAGCTGGCCCCAATGCTCTCCAACCATGTCATCAGTGGTGGTGCTATTGTCCTCTCTGGCATTTTGAGTGATCAGGCCGAAGCCGTCAGCCACGCTTACAGCCACTGGTTTGAGATGGAGCCCGCCACCCTGCAAGAGGAGTGGGTACGTCTTTCCGGGGTCAAACGATGAGCATAAAGAGTGGCGTACTGATCACCAATCTCGGCACTCCAGATGAGGCCACCCCCAGCGCACTGCGACGTTATCTGGCTGAATTTCTCTGGGATGAACGGGTGGTTGACCTTGCTCGTCTCCCGTGGTGGCTGATTCTCCACGGTATCATCCTGCGCACCCGCCCCGCCAAGGTGGCCAAGGCGTACCAGAAGGTTTGGACTACGGAGGGTGGCCCACTGCTGGTGATCTCCAAACAACAACGTGATGCAATAGAGAAAAAGCTACAAGAGAGGATCGGTAAAGCCGTTCCGGTTGCTCTGGGAATGCGCTACGGCAATCCATCCATCCCCTCTGCGATGGAGCAGCTACGCGGCCAAGGGGTAGAGCGCATTATCGTACTCCCACTCTTTCCTCAATACTCTGCCGCCACCACAGGCTCGACCTTTGATGCAGTATCAGAGGTGCTGCAGGGGTGGCGCTCTATTCCCGAACTGACCTTCATCAACCAGTACCATGACCACCCTGCCTATCTAGGTGCATTGGCTCACACCATTCAAGAGGCGTGGGCAGAGCGGGAACCGGCAGAACGACTGCTACTCTCCTTTCACGGACTGCCAGTACGATACCAACAGTTGGGCGACCCCTATCGTGATCAGTGTGAGGCAACTGCCCTTGGCGTAGCGGAGCAACTGGTACTCAACGAGGGGCAGTTACAGGTGGTGTTCCAGTCTCGTTTTGGAAAAGAGGAGTGGTTACAGCCCTATACCGATAAGACGCTGGAAAACCTCCCCAAAGAGGGGATCGATCACGTCGACATCCTCTGCCCTGGATTCTCTGCCGACTGCGTCGAGACCCTAGAGGAGATTGCCATTCAAAACCAAGAGCTATTTATTGATGCCGGAGGAGAGGCTCTCAACTATATTCCGGCTCTTAACAGTCGAGAGGATCACATCGAAGCACTGACAGAAATCATACTGGAGCGGTGGTAGCCAACAAACCCACTCTCCTCATCAGCCGCTGTCTGCTGGGTGAGACGGTACGCTATGATGGGCGCAGCAAGGGAGATCCTGAACTGGTCACAGCAATCCAACCTCACTGCCAGCTACAACCCATCTGCCCAGAGGTTGAGGCGGGGCTATCAACACCTCGTCCTTCCGTAGAGCTGGTGCAAACAGGCCAGACGATCTCTGCAAGAGGACGCGATGAGCACTCCCTAGATGTAACCCATCAGCTCCAGCAATTCACCACACAGTTCATTACACAACAGCCCCCCATTCATGGTGCGATTTTACAAAATCATTCACCCAGCTGTGGCGTAGAAGATACCCCGCTCTTTTCAGAGGAGGGCGAGCAGTTACAAACCATAGATGGTCTCTTCACCTCCGCACTGCGCGCCACCTATCCCGCGCTACCCATCACCTCAGCAGAGACTGTTTCCAGTCCCAAGGGGTTGCAACAGTTTCTCAACCAAGTGGCGGCGTACTACATCACCTCACCCAGATAGACCCCCATCTCCATATCGGCACCGAAGATATGCCCCGTCAACCACTGCTCCAAAAACTCAATCTCCTCTGCAGAGATCATCCGTCCACCCGCGATAAACTTCTGCTGTAACGCCTTGGCACTCTCAATCAGGGATCGATGCTCTCGTTTATGTGCATCAGCGTGGGCATAACTATATTTCAGCATCAACCGCTCTTCATGCTTGAAGTGCCAATTGGTACAGCTCAATAGCTCCTCCAGCAGCGCCTCAACATACTCTGTGGTATCCCCCTCCTCTACCGCATGCAACAGCAGGTTAAATAGCTCTACAAGCCTACGATGATCTTCATCGATCTCCTTTACCTGCACACTGAGTGACTGGTCCCAAATAAGCTCTTTCAAAATCTACTCTCCTGATTCAATGCCCTGCACGGGTCTGTTTTTCCCATGAGAATAGGGAAAGCAATAACATGACTCAATGCCGTAAGTCAAAACAGATCCAATGAGTTGCAGAAAAATCACCACCATTCGCTATAATCAGAGTGGTGTTCAACAATCTTTCAAAGGAATGAGGTGAGCAAAATGGTCGAAGTTAATGGTCAACAGATGTCTATAGAGGCGTTGGTAGCCGCCTATGAGGAGTCACTTCAAGCAGAAGAGCGACTGAAACCGGCAGCAAAAAAGGCACTACGCCGCCGCAGACAAGAGCAGTCTCTAAAGCCCTACCAAGCGGAACTGATCCGTATGCAGCAATATCTGGAAGAGACCGGACGCCGCATGGTCATCCTCTTCGAGGGACGCGATGCCTCTGGCAAAGGTGGCACTATCCGCCGAGTGACACGCTACATGAATGAAAAACACTACCGTGTAGTGGCGCTGGGCAAACCCACCGAAAATGAACGCAGCCAGTGGTTTTTNCAACGCTATGTAGCACAGTTTCCACGTGGTGGTGAGGTGGTACTGTTTGACCGTAGCTGGTACAACCGTGCAGTGGTCGAACCCATCTTTGGTTTCTGCTCCGACGAGGAGTATAAAAACTTCATGCGGGGTGTCAGCGGGTTTGAGAAAGATCTGGCGCGACAGGGCACCATTCTGGTCAAACTCTATTTCAGCGTCACCAAGGAGGAGCAGGATCGGCGCTTCTCACGTCGCAAGACTGACCATCTGCGTCAATGGAAGTTGAGTGAGGTTGACCTACAGGCGCAGGAGCGCTGGGATGACTTCACCAACCAGAAGTATGAGATGCTGAAGAGGACCCACAGCAGCCATGCCCCATGGACCGTGATCCGCTCCAACGACAAGTATCAAGCACGCATCAATGCGATGCGGGTGATTCTCAACAGCGTTCCTTATCAGCGTGGGGACAGTGAGCTCGACTTTGTACCCGACCCCGAAGTAGTGATCTCTGGATCACGAGAGGTGGAGACGATGGAGGCAGAGCGGCTCAGAGGCGGTCGTTTTATTAGCTGATAGCGTACCATGTAAGTGTTCCCCCCCCTTGGGGGGGCACTATTGGGGGGGCACTATTGGGGGGCACTAACTGTGCAGTGCACTCAATCGCCAAACCAACCCCTGCCGCTCTAAGATAAGGTGAAGTGGATCTCCGCTCAACGCCCCCAATCGCACCAGAAAAGTATTTGGCCCTTCAAAGAAGGCGTGGTCGAGCTGGTCAAACATGGAGCTCCCAATCTGCTCCTGACTTGCACCAGTAAGCTTCTGACGAATCCACTCAATCGACACCATCTGGTCTACAGTCAGCGCACTCATAGTATTCGCCGTCCCCCGGAACATTTTGGAGAAGGCCCCCTCTTGCCCCTGTTGATCAATCTGCAACGACTGTTTGTAGGCTACACGCACCTGATTTAGATCAATATAGCGATTCAGCTGTGCCGTATCATTGACCACCAGCGCATGGTTGAGTCGATAGAGGCTATAGTAGGGGATCGAACCATAAAGCAGTGTGGCAAGAATCAGTAGACGCAGAATCATTGTGAAAATCTCGATTTATTGATATTTATTCACCTTATCATATCCCTCTGGCACACGATATACTCCACATCCATGAATAACATCAGCGGCATCATACTGGCAGGCGGCAAGGCTCGCCGAATGGGAGGGGAGGACAAGGGGCTAACCCGTCTCCAGGGAAAGCCAATGGTGCAGCATGTGATTGAGCGCCTTACACCACAACTCAGCACACTGGTGATCAGCGCCAACCGCAACCAAGAGCGCTATCAACAGTATGGCTATCCCGTAGTTGCTGATGGGGATGAACAGTTTCAGGGCCCTTTAGCTGGCATCGCCAGTGGCATCCAAGCAACCGATACCCCGCTGGTACTGGTCTCCCCCTGTGACACCCCCTTACTCCCCACCAATCTGGTCTCTCGTCTCTACAACTTACTACAGCAGTCTGACAGCCCAATTGCTGTAGCCCATGATGGAGAGCGCCTGCAACAGCTCTGCTTTCTTGCCAAGCGCTCTATTCTCGACTCCATCACCGAGCAGCTGGAGCAGGAGCAACGCCGAGTACAGCAGTGGATCAACAGCCTCAATCCGGTGATCTGCACCTTTGACCAGCCCATCGCTTTCTCCAATATCAACACCCCTGAAGAGCAGCAACGGATTGCACAACAGCTGGAGGAGAACCGATGATCGATAGCTCCACCCCACTGCTCGGCTTTGCTGCCTGGAGTGGCACCGGAAAAACCACACTATTGAAACAGCTTATTCCACTACTGAAAGCCGATGGAGTGCGACTTGCAGCAGTCAAACACACTCACCACGAGGTGGAGTTTGATCAACCCGGAAAGGATAGCTATGAGCTGCGCCACGCAGGGGCCGATCAGGTGCTGGTGGCCTCCGCACATCGCTCCATGCTGATCAGCGAGAACCAGACCTTGGCTGCCGAACCCAACCTGCAGCAGCTGCTTCCACAACTCAATCATGAACAGATTGATCTCATTCTGGTCGAGGGGTTCAAGCATGAACCGATTCCTCGTATTGAGCTACACCGCTCAGCTCTTGGCAAACCACTCCTCTACCCAGAAGATACACAAATTATCGCAATAGCCCTCTCCAGTGAGGAGACCATTGCCCCCACTATTCCTCGGCTTGATCTCAATAACCCCCAGCAGATCGCCAACCACATTAAACAGCAACTACTACTCAGGACATAACATGCAAGCACTACTCCCATTCAACGAAGCACAGGAGCAGATCTTCCAGCAGATCACCCCCACCAATAAGACTGAATCGGTCAGCGTTAAGGAGGCCTTGGGCCGTACTCTGGGAGAGGAGATCATCTCTCCTATCCATGTCCCCGCTTACAACAACTCCGCAATGGATGGTTATGCAATACAGGGAAGTGACTTGCCAGAGAATGGCAACATCACCCTAGAGGTGGTCGGCTCCTCTTTTGCAGGAACCCCCTTTGAGGGCAGCATGCAGGCAGGGCAGTCCATACGCATTATGACAGGGGCCAAGATCCCCGACGGAGCTGACACCGTAATCATGCAGGAGAAGGCGACCCGCGAAGGGGAGCAGGTGAGCTTCTCCAGCGAAGACAACCACAAGGCTGGTGAGAATGTACGCATGGCAGGAGAAGATATGCGTGANGGCGAAGCGGTACTACAGCCCGGAAAACAGCTGGGGTCCGCCGAACTGGGGATGATCGCTTCTCTGGGATATGGTTCGGTTAAGGTTAAAAAACGTATCAAGGTGGCCTTCTTCTCTACCGGAGACGAGCTCTGTTCTGCGGGTGAAGCCCTCGGAGATGGACAGATCTATGACAGCAATCGCTACACGGTCTTCAGCATGTTGAGTGAGCTGGGGGTGGAACTGATTGACCTCGGCATCATTCGCGACAAGCGCGAGTTGATTGAGCAGGCCTTCAAAGATGCCGCAGCACAGGCCGATGTGGTGATCACCTCTGGCGGTGTCTCTGTCGGTGAGGCCGATTTCGTCAAAGAGACTCTGGATAATCTGGGAGAGGTCAACTTCTGGCGCATTGCAATGAAACCGGGCAAGCCCCTCGCCTTTGGCAAGGTTGATGATGCCTGGTTCTTTGGGCTGCCCGGTAACCCGGTCTCCGCGATGGTCACCTTCCTGCAGTTTGTTCGCCCCGCCATCAACCACCTCTCTGGTAAGGCGCGTGTCACCCCATTCCGTATCCCGATGCGCTGTATCAACAAGCTAAAGAAGCGCCCTGGTCGTCTGGAGTTCCAGCGTGGGATTATGGAGCAGGATGAGAAGGGGGAGACCGTAGTACGCGGTGCTGGGCACCAAGGCTCCCATATTCTGCGTTCGATGAGCATCGCCGACTGCTTTATTGTCCTCCCTGCCGAAAACAGTGGGGTAGAAGCAGGCGACTGGGTAGAGGTCGAACCCTTCCAATCGTGATACGATTCCACTATGGAAAATGAGCATACAACCCCACGCCACAAACAGGGCGACAAAACCACCGAAGAGATGAATCAAGAAGAGTTGCTGCTCTACAGCATCAACTACTTCCATGAGTCACTGGAAAAACGGGCGGAGATGATCGCCATCAACTCCCGCTGGACCAATCGAGTGATTCGCAGCGGCATGTCTGGGCTGATGCTAATCGCACTCTCTATCCTCTTTCTGGTGGTGATTGTTGCCAAACAGATGAACCAAGTGGCCGACGTTATGGTCCGACTCGATCAGCAGATGGAGACCCTCGTGACAGATATCGGCCAGATGGAGCACTACGTCGATGCCATTGGCGGCAGTGTCTCTACCCTGCCACTGATTGTGGAGGAGATCTCAGAGATGGAGAAGACTGTGAACAAACTGGGGGGACACATGACCGAAATCTCTGGACGCATGGACCATACCGAGGTGGTAGTGGGTGAGGTGATCAGTGATATCGAAGAGATGGATCAGCATCTCAACTCTGTAAACCACATTGTCCAAGGGATGAACCACAGCCTCAAACGGGTCGGGCGTCCCTTCCGTCTCTTTAACGATATGGTACCGATGCCATGATGGATTCAAAAACCAGCCTAGAGGTCACCCGCTCCTTCTATGCACAGATGTGTCAATTTCGTGAGGAGACTGAGAAGCAGCATCTTGATACTGAGCGATCCTCCAAGAAAACCTCCATTCTGGTACAGGGCATTGGTACCCTGCTACTGGTATTTGTGATTGTCATTGGGGTCTATATGACCCAGCTGACCAACCAGTTCATCCACATTGTGGAGAGCATCGAAAAGATGAACAGTCGTGCAGTGACTATCTCCGAGCTGATGTCACACATGACGGAAGATGTCACACAGATGAATCAGGATGTCTCTCACATGCACGCCGTACTCAAAAACATGAAGCAGATCAACAGCCATATCAGCATCATGGAACAAGAGGTCAACGGTATCACCACAAGCATCAGCCATCTTGATAAGCTTGGAGAGAAGGGGATGAAGGCCGTCAGTGGGATGAATCAGAAAATGTCCGAAATCAACCGCACCACCAGTCAGATGGAGCTGCGCATGTATCAAATTTCAAAACCAATGAAGGCGATGCCTAGCCATTAAGGTTCCGAAGAGCATGGAGAATAGATGAGGGATCTCACACTTGGGGTGCTGAAACAGCGGTAAAAAGAACCAACAATGGCTACAGCAGACCGCAACTTTGATGGCCTTGGCGCCCATTTTCAGAATAAAATCTACCGCTCTCCCAAAGGCAAAATCCGCTTACGGGTTTTACAGGCAGACTTCCAAGAGCAGCTTCCTGAACTGAACCAGCACCCTGCTACCATCCTGGATGCTGGCTCTGGTCAGGGACAATTTTCTCTACAACTGGCTACACAAGGGCATACTCTATTTTTGAGCGATCTCTCTCAAGAGATGGTTGTGCAGGCCCAATCTAATTTTGCAGAGGCAGGACAAAATGCGACCTTTCTACACAGCCCCATCCAGTCACTCCCCACACAACTGAGTCAGAGTTTTGATCTCATCCTCAACCATGCGGTGCTGGAGTGGTGTGAAGAGCCGCGCACCATTATCAAAACACTGACCTCAATGCTTGCACCCGGCGGGGCTCTCTCACTGATGTTCTACAACATCCATGGTATCCGTCTGCGCAATTTGGTTCGCGGCAACCTGAAAAAGGTAAAGAGCAACCAGTTCAAAGGCGACCCTGGCAGCCTCACTCCAATCAATCCACAAGATCCTGCTGAGGTGATAGAGTGGATTGAGCAACTGGGAATGGAGATTATTTCCCATAGCGGCGTACGCACCTTCTATGACCTGCTCGATGCCACCCCACGTAACAAAATCCCGCTAGAGGATATTATGGAGCAAGAGCTGGCGCTACGTTATCAGCCCCCCTATCGGGATATGGGACGCTACATCCACCTGCTCTGCCGCAAGCCCCATTGATGAGCTACGATCAAGTAGAGGGCTTTCCCGCAATTGAACGGGCCGATGCTCGTATTCTGATTCTCGGTTCAGCCCCCAGCGTAGAGTCGCTACGCCAGCAGCAATATTACGCTCACCCCCGTAACGCCTTCTGGCCTATTCTCACTACAATCCTCACTGGAGAACTGACCAAGCTCTCTTATCCAGAATCTGTAGCACTATTACAACAACAGCAGATTGCCCTATGGGATGTGATGTGTAGCTGTGAGCGCCCCGGTAGCCTCGACAGCGCCATTACCCCCGCATCTATTCAAACCAACAATTTTGAGCGCTTTTTCGACCAACACCCTGAGATCCAAGCACTCCTTTTTAACGGTACCAAGGCCGAAGAGACCTATCGCAAACGGGTACTCCCCCACCTTCCCGCACACTACACCCAGTTACAGAGGCACCGCCTCCCCTCCTCTAGCCCTGCAATGGCGATGCTCAACCAAGAACAGAAACTGGAGCAGTGGAAAGCAGTCATCACTCAATCGGGGTCTTATCATCCATAGCTTGGGTGGTATGGCTCTCCACAAAGGCTTTCAGACCCGCCTGAACCAGCTCATAGGTTGTATCAATATTGCTGGCTATATCACCCTCTAACACCTTAAGTCCATCCAATATCTCTCTGGCTTCAGCAAAGCCTTGATCGATGCCGCCCCCCATCACTTCTGCAAACTTGATCGCAGCCTCCTCCTCAGAGAGTTCAGGGTGCACCTTCTGATACTCCCCAAAAAAAGCCATACTCATTGAGACAATTCTGTCGGCTGTTGCTTCAGGAGTTACATCAAGCCCTGACCCATATGCATTTTGTATCGCATTTTCACCAAGCGTGGGTTCCAGCGCCTCATTGATCCCTTCTATAGCCGCCTTATATAGCAATGCAAGTGGTTCATTGCCAGAGTTAATGCTAGCCTCTAAGTTTGCTTGAATGATTCCCGCATTCATTCTCTGTTTTGCCGTTGCTTTAGATAAGGAGCTCTCTTCTGTCTGCTCCGTATGGGTAACAACATGAGAGACAGCAGCCCCTGTAACGCCTCTGTTCTGCTGCATGGTCGATGTATTTGAGATAGGTTGCATGTCAGTTCTTCTCGGTTTTAATCTGCTTGGCCTCTACCTTTAAGGTTACAACATAGCCACTGAAATTCAATATTATTGCCCGTTGTTAACACTGGAATCCGCTGGATACTGAAGCAATAGCACATCTATTTACCGACATATGGCTTCTTTTCTACCGCCAAGAATAGTGACAAAGCTAGTCAGTTTTAGTATCCAGCTTCCTTTTGATGCCGAAACGCCAGAATATAGAGGGTGTCAGAATCTCCATCAAACCGATACAGCGCAACATAGCCTGAATCACCAAATGGAATAATCAATTCTCTCAATTCTGGGTGATCATCCAGCGGCCTGCCCGATTCTGGTGATGACTCAAGCAGGGAGAGGTGGTATTTGATCACCTCAGCAGCTCTCTTTGCAGCGATAGCACTCTTTTCCAATAAGAAGCGGCGACAGTGGTCTAACCCCTGTACCGCCCCTTCGGTAACGATTAGTCGTGACATTCAGGGGACTTTTTCGCATCTTCTGTTCCCCATCGGCTCAACCACTCCTGCACCTCTGCACCGGTGATATGCTGACCCTCTTGTTGATACGCATCCCAAGAGCTGAGCGCCTCTTGCGTAAAATGATCACGCGCCTCTTCACGCTCAACATACTCACTAATCGCTTTGCGCATAATCCAGTGCGCGGTCCGCTCTCTGGAGGCCGCCAAGTGCTGAACTCTAGACTTCATCTGATCATCAAGTTTGACAGATACTGCCATGTTTTTATCCTGCTCAGTTAAAGGTATTACCTTTAACTACTATAGCGCAACAACCAAGAGAAACCAAACACCCACAAAAAATAGTAATTCTCGTAAAACCCTGCCAGCCCCTATCCTGTTTTGCAGAATCAAAGAGTTGGCTAAAAAAGACTGAGATGCCCCTCATGTCGCAGCAACCACTGCTTCACATTCACCCGCTCCCCCGCTCCCCACTGCCCAGAAAAACCACCAATCCCACTCTTAGAGACCACACGGTGACAGGGGATGATTAATGGAATCGGGTTATTTCGGCAGGCACCGCCCACTGCTCTTGGACTACTACCCAGTTTCTTCGCCAATGCCCCATAGGTGAGTACCTCACCCAGCGGAATCTCACACAGCGCCTGCCACACCTCTCTTTGAAAGGGGGTACCCACTGGTTGATGGGGGATCGACTGCAACGCTATGGGGGATTGAAAATAGGCCTCAAGCCGCTGCTCTACCGTTTTTAGTAGTGGCTCCTCCCTGTTGTCGACTGCCTCAGCCAGAGACTCTTCCCAGTGGAAATCAATCTGACAAATTTTTCCTTCTGCCACCGCAATACGCAGCGGACCAATTGGGGGGTGAATAACACGCCACTGACTACTGCAATTCTGACTCATGCAATCAACACCTCATAGGCTTGCCGGATCTCTATAAACTGTTCAGGGTTTCCCCCCTTATCGGGATGGTGGGTCGCCGCCAGTTGACGGTAACGCTGCGTTACCTGCTGTCTACTGCAGTCGGTCTCCAGCCCCAGTGTAACCAGTGCCGGACCTCGCAGATCCTCCACCACAAAACGGTTCCAGAAACTATCTAGCAGCTGCTCCACCTCTGCCTCCGTGATCCCTTCCAGATGACTCCAGTCACGGTAGTAGGCACTGAGATTAGAGCCGTCTGCCAGCAACGCAGCACCACTACCCGCTTGCTGCGTTGCTCTTGAGAGATGGCTTTTGACAGGTGAAACCTCTAGATAGAGCTGCTCCTCCTCCCATAACTGTTGTTGCAGGGTGTAGAGCGCATTCATCACCAGAAAGTGGATCTGAAATAGAGAGAGGCTCTGCTCTCTCTCCATCCCCTCAAAAGCGGCATGCCCCTCCAGCGCCTGAATCAGATCATACTCACTGATCCCATCGGGGTGGTCATGGAGCAGTGTGAGAATCTCTGGAATCAGTGGGTTGTGCATTGCCACACTCTATCACGCCTCTTCAGCACTCACCTTTCTCTCTTTTGCCATCATCATATAGGCGGCAGGCACCACAAACAGGGTAAACAGGGTGCCAATCGAAAGTCCGCTGAAAATCACCAGTCCCATGGAGTAACGCCCCGCAGCACCTGCACCACTCGCCATCACCAATGGGATCACCCCCAACACCATCGCCGCAGTGGTCATCAAGATTGGGCGCAAGCGCACCGATGAGGCCTCGATAATCGCCTCTGCTTTACTACGCCCCAGCAGCTGCAGTTCATTGGCGAACTGCACCATCAAGATACCGTGTTTACTGATCAGCCCCATCAACGTCACCAGCCCCACTTGGGTGTAGATGTTGATCGTAGCCAGACCCAGATTGATAAACAGCAGCGCACCAAACAGCGCCATCGGTACCGAGACCAGAATCACAAAAGGGTCACGAAAGCTGTTGAACTGGATCGCCAGCGCCAGAAAAACGATAACAATCGCAAACAGCATGGTAAAGACAAAACCACCAGACTCCTGCATATACTGACGAGAGCCACCTGCATAGTCGACACTATAGCCTGCTGGAGCCAGCTCAGAGAGCACTTGACGCATAAAGTCGAGCACCTGCTGCTGAGACACCCCCGGTGCATAGACCCCAGAAATAGTGGCACTGTTGAGCTGTTGGAAGCGGTTGATCGACTCCGGCACTACACTCTGTTCGATGGTCGCAAAGGTGGCGGCCTGCACCATCTCTCCTGATGGGGTACGTACATAGTACTCCAGCACCTGTTCTGGATTGAGGCGATCCTGCTGCGCCACCTGTGGCATTACCCGATAGGAGCGGCCATCGATAGAGAAGTGGTTGACGTATCCTCCGCCCAGCGCACCCCCCAGTGCTGCACCAATATCACGTTGGCTCAACCCCAGATCGGCTACCAGATCCCGATCCACCACCAGCGTACTCTGTGGCTTGTCAATCTTCAGATCGGCATCGATAAAGAAGAACATACCGCTCGCCTGCGCCTGCTCCAGCAGTTGGATCACAATCTCATTCAGACGCTCAAAGGGCTCTGTGGTTTTGACCACGAACTGCAGCGGTAACCCACCCGACCCGGGTAGCGCAGGCATCTGAAAAGCGGCTACCTTGGCTCCCGCAATCCCATTCCAACGCTGTTGTAGGATTTTCTGTAACTCCGCTGCACTACGCTCGCGCTGCTCCCACGGGGTAAAGACGGCACCCGCAATCCCTTGGTTGGTGGTTGGGGTACCTGTAATTTGGAACATCTGATCATACTCAGGCAGATCACGGGTCAGTTGGTAGACTTGATCTGCATAGCTTGCCATCTGCTGTGCGGTGGCGTTGGGTGCGCCCACCACTTGCCCCAACACCAGCCCCTGATCCTCTTCTGGGGCCAACTCGGATGAGGCCGTTGCAAATAGATAGACCACACCCAACAGCAGTAGCCCCCCCATCACCGCCATCACCGACCACGTCTCCAAGGTACCGCTGAGACGTTGTTGATAGCGGTTATGCAGTCGGTTGAACTGTCGATCACTCCACTGCACCAGTGAAGAGTCCTGCTGCCCCGGTTTGAACATACGTGAGGCCATCATCGGGGAGAGTGTCAACGCCACCACACCGGAGATGGTGACTGCACCTGCCAGAGTAAAGGCAAACTCGGTAAACAACGCACCCGTCAGCCCTCCCTGAAACCCAATCGGCACATAGGCGGCGATCAGCACCACGGTCATTGCGATGATCGGTCCACCCAGCTCACGAGCCGCCATCAACGCCGCCTCCATCGGGGGCTTACCCTCCTCGTGCATATGACGATCCACATTCTCCACCACAATAATCGCATCATCTACCACCAGTCCAATCGCCAACACCAGCGAGAGTAGTGTCAGTAGATTGATGGTATAGCCGAAGGATTGCATGATAAAGAAGGCCCCGACCAGTGAGAGAGGAATAGCAAGCAGAGGCACCACCACAGCACGCCAACTACCCAAAAAGAGGAAGACCACCACGGTAACAATCAGTAGCGCCTCCATCAGGGTTTTGATCACCTCTTCAATAGAGCTGTCGATAAACTGGGTACCATCGTAGACAATCTTGCCCACCAGCCCACTGGGCATCTCTGACTGGATCTGTGGAAACAGTCTCTTTACCCGTTCAACCACCTCCAGTACATTGGCATCGGGTGCGACATTGATGCCAATAAAGACCGACTTCTCCCCATCAAACGCGGTGGTGAGGTTATACTCTTCTGCACCCAGCACCACGGTAGCCACATCCTCCAGCCGCACAATGGCTCCCTCTTGCTCCCATAGAGAGAGGCGCTGAAACGCCTCTACAGAGTGGAGATCGGTAGCCGCATTCAGATCAACACTCACCATCTGCCCCTTACTGCTGCCCAGTGCGGTTAGGTAGTTATTGGCCGCCAGTGCAGCATGGACATCCGCAGCAGAGAGGCCATAGGCCGCCATCCGCGCCGGATCAAGCCATGCCCGTAATGCAAAGCGGCGCTCACCCAAGATCTCTGCCTTCTGCACCCCTTCGACCCCATCCAGTTGCGGCTTCACCACCCGCATCAAATAGTCCGTCACTTGATTATTGAGCAGGCGATCACTGGAGAAGCTCATATACATGGAGCCAATCGATTCACCAACCTGCACCGTCAACACCGGCTGCTGTGCCTCACTCGGCAGCTGATTCAGTACGGAGTTCACCTTGGCATTGATCTCAGTAAGGGCTCGATTAGAGTCATAGTTAAGACGCAGATTGGCACTGATGATTGATGCTCCACTGACACTGGTGGACTTGAGATAGTCGATCCCCTCTGCCTGTGCGATAGCGGTCTCCAGCGGCTGAGTGATAAACCCCGCAACAGTCTCTGCATCAGCACCAAAATAGACGGTAGTAACGGTGACCACCGCATTCTGCGTCTCTGGATACTGGCGCACCGCCAGTTTGGAGATCGCCTGTATCCCCAGCACCAGAATTAACAGGCTGATGGTGATCGCCAGTACTGGCCTACGAATAAACAAATCTGTGTAGTTCATGATGGTGACCCGCCTTATCGCTCTTGTGGTGTTGGAGCCATCTCATTGGCGGGTGACACTCGGTTATCGATAATCAGTGGTGTGCCATTTTTCAACTTCATCTGACCGCTGGTGACCACCTGCTCTCCCTCTTCGATACCACTCAAGATCGCGACCTGATCACCACGTTGCAGCCCAGTCTCGACAAACACCTGTTGAGCCGTTGGGTGGAGCTCCCCCTCTACGGCACTCTTAACCACAAACAGCGTCGATCCATAGGCGTTATAACTAACTGCCGTTTGTGGCAGAGTGAGTAGTTGTTGAGGCGCACCACGATTGATATTCAGGTGAACAAACATCCCCGGCATCCACTCACCACTATGGTTATCAATCACCCCCTCAACACGCACATTACGTGTCGCACGGTTGACTGTAGCATTGATCGCATGGACCTCTCCCCGCACACGCTGTGCCACATCCACGTTAGAGCGCAAGGTGATCTGCTGCCCTGTATGGATCTCTCTCATGTACTGTTGTGGCACATTGAAATCAACATAGAGCCGCTCTCGATTTTGTAGAGAGACGATCTCTTCACCGGGGTTCAGCAGCTGCCCCACATCAACCTGAGTGATACCCAAACGACCTGCAAATGGTGCACGGATCTGTTTCTTGAGAATGGTCGCTTGCTGCTTCTCCTCTTGCGCACGACGGCTCTTCAGCTCGCTCTCTGCTGCATCCAGTTGTGACTGACTGATGGCGTTAATCTTGAACTGCTGACGATCTCGCTGCACGTTGATCTCAGCCAGCTGGCGGCTCGCCTGTAACGCCTTGAGCTGGGCCTGCTCCTCTGCACTATTCAGCTCTAACAACAGCTGCCCCTGCTTAACCTCATCACCCGATACGAAATGAATCGTTTGCACAATACCGGAGACCTCTGCCCGTAGCTCTACCCCCTGAATGGCTCGCAGGGTACCCACTGCACTGATCTGTGGCTGCCAGCGCTGATGTCCAACCTCCAAGGCAGTAACCGTAGCGGGTGGGTTGGCATTAGAGGCCAAAAAACCTTGCATCATGGTTGCTACAAATTGTTGATACCAGACCACGCCTCCAAACAGCGCCCCTACCAGCAGCAGCATCACCACCATTCTCTTTACTGTTTTCATCTTCTACTGTTCCTTGATTGGATTCCACCAGCCGCCGCCCAGCGCTACCAATAACGAAACCGTATCGCTATAGAGTGCGGCATGGGACTGAATGGATTGAATACGTGCCTGTTGGAGCTGACGTTGTGCATTCAGTAACATCAGATAGCTCACGGCCCCCTGTCGATGCTGCTGTTCTACCAATCTCAATGTCTCAGAGGCGAGGCGATCGGCCTCCTCCGTCAGTGCCAGCTGTTCACTATCTAACTGCAAGCTACGCAATGCATCAGCCACCTCACGGAAGGCACGCAACACCTGTTGTCGATAGCGTGCAGACTGCTGTTGATAGGTTGCCACTGCAGCACGCTCTTTGGCCTCCAGCGTATCCCCATGAAACAGTGGGTGGAGCAGGCCTGCACCCAACCCCCAGACCGTGCTACCACCACTCAGCAGATCCGAGAGCTGATTCGCCTCTGTACCAAAACGGGCACTGAGGTCGAGCGTTGGGTAACGGTTGGCTGTGGCGATACCCACCGCTGCCGCAGCCTGTTGTAGCGCTGCCTCAGCGGCCAGCACATCGGCACGCTGTCGGGTCAACTCTGACGGTAACGTCAATGGCAGGCGTTGCGGCAGTTGAATCTGATCGAATGAGAGTGCAGGTAGTTTGACCTCGGCGATAGTCGTACCGAGTAGCAGTGCCAACTGGTGCTGTGCCAGTGCATGCGCCCGCTTCAAGGTGGGCATTCGGGTACGAGTCTGGGCCAGTGAGGCTCGTTGACCCAACAGATCACTTTTCGGGATCACCCCAATCTGATAGCGCTGTTCCGTTACCGAGAGGTGCGCCCCCTCATCTTTAATGATTTTTGCCAGCGCGCTCATCTGCGCCTCCAGCGAGGCGATCTGGATTGCACTGTTCACAATATTTGCCGCCAGTGTGACTCGTGCATGTTCTAGCTGATACTGCTGCTGCAGTACTTGGGCATGGCTACCCCGTAGCTTCTGCTTGTTGGCACCGAACAGATCGACCCGATAACCTAACTGTAGCGTAGCACTCTGCATCGACAGCACACTGCCTGATCCTATCTGCCCCACTGTAGCCCCCGAGCTCTGTGCTCGACTGCCACTCATCAGCAAATCTGCACTAGGCAGCTGGAGATCATCCTGCTCACCACGATAGAGTGCCTCGACAGCACGCAGTCGGGCCTCGGCAACCTCCAACGTTGGACTGTTCTCTAACCCCTGCTGAAGTAACCCCGTAAGCGCCTGAGACTGGAACAGCTGCCACCACTGCTGTGGGATCGGCTCTTCACTAACCAGCTGCTGCTGTGGCTGAAAGGTGGTCGGCCCCTCTACGCTCTGCTGTGCGGTATAACGCTCAGGTACCTTAACAGTGGACTCTGGCAGTGTGGGACCTGAACGGTTACAACCACTCAGGATGGCTACAATAACCAGTGAAAGAAGCGATTTTCGACTCACACCACGGTTCATCTCTCTTCTCCAATACGTTGTGGGGCATACCAGGTGGTCTGACTGAGAAGGCGTTGCGAGACCCGGTTGCAGCGTTCAAATACCTGCTCAGGGGCATCGCTGTTCCACCCATACCCTTTGAGAAAGTTGATGTAGTTGGTGGAGAAGAAGCGCATCACCTCAACCTCTCCCCCCTCTTTGCCCTGACACTGAGATTCCGCATAACCAGACTGTGCAATAGAGGAGAGCCCGACAGAGAGCCCCCAGAGTCCGTGGGTCAGATAATCGGCTATCTCTAATTGATCAGCCTGATCCAGTTCCGCATACTCATCAATACTCTCTGGAAGCGCCTCTAAGGCCATATTCCGAATCCATTCAGCCAGCTCTTGATGTAGGTGATCGTAGCGTGACACCCGCTGTTCCGTTGCACGTTGCCAGACAGAGGGCATGCGAGAGAGATTTTCGATCTCAACCAGATCGGGAAAGCGGGTTGCCACCAACCAAACCCCCTGAACCAGTGAGATGATCTGCTCCATCGCCGGAATCGGCTCTTCACGTACCATGCGGAACATCCGCTGGTGATCCTCTGTCAAAGCATGCGCACAGGCGACCAGCAGATCCTCTTTGCTTTCAAAGTGGCTGTAGATGGTACCCATGGAGTATCCGCTCTGTTTCGCAATATCAGACATTCGCACACCGAGGAACCCTTGCTGAGAGAAGAGCCTGATGCTCTCTCCTACAATCTCCTGCTCTCGCAGCTCACGTTTCTCTCGCTTGCTCATAACCACTCTCTCGAAAACGAATAATGTTCGAACAATAATCGAAAAATAGAAAAAAGCAATCAATAGTCACCATTAATTTTATGGAATGGGACTGTCTGGCGCTTGCTAAAGCGCACCACTTGAAGAGCGGATTACTTGAACAACAACGGTATATAGCGCTTTGACCAGAGAAGAAACAGCCCCAACCACAGCAGTGCTGAAGCTGTAATCATCTCTATATAGAGTGACATCTCACTATTCAACATAAGCCCAGTAGCCATTCGCACAAGCACCACCACCTGCACAGACCAAAAGAGCATGATGGCATAACGGTCGGCCGCCGGTTTCTGCCCAGCATGCCCCAGTATGATTCGGGTACCAAAACCGATCAACAAGGTGGTGAAATAACCGATACCAATGGCGTGCAAAGGGGCCTTTTCAAACATCCACCCCTCAGAACCCAGAATCAGTGGCGTGAAGCCTTCGAGAAAAAAGAGTAGGAAACCGATCGGTACCCAGACCAGTGATAGGTAGAGCACCCAGAGGATCGCCTCTACCTTACGCACAGGCAGCCGCCATCGGATCAGCTCTCTCAGCGTAACCACAAACAGTGCACCATCAATAAGGCCATAGCTGTTCACTACGGCGCTAGTGAGAGTCACTTTGAGCAGTAGCAGTCCCGCTAGGGTATGCAGAAAATAGCGGCTTCTGTTAGCCTGGTACCCCGCCACCTTACCTTCTGTAAAAAAGGGGATCATCTTTTGACTCAGGGTAATGATCAGCATGAAGAGGTAGAGAAAAAATCCACTCTCAATTGCCGCGCGATTGATGGTGACCCATACCGGATCAATAAAGCTCAGCAGGAATAGTAGGTGTGAAACTGCACCTGCCACCACTGCAATCAGAATCCAGTTGACATCAAAGCGTTCACTCACACTGCTCTGTTGGTAAAGCTGCCAAAGTATCCAACCAACCATCAGGTAGGCGGCAAACATTCCAGCTGAGGCCAGCACTGTCAGCGCTGAGGCCCAATAGAGTGAAACGGTAAATAGGGCGACCGAACCATTCAACAACAGAAAGGGGGGCAGGTATCGCTCACGAGCGATCTCTGAGGTGGCCAGAAAACGGGGGAACATGGTACAGAGAAAGCCAAAAAAGAACTGGCTAAAGACCGCAAAGATCAGCGTATAGGCATGGACGCTTGATAGCGTTATTTTGCTGTAGAGCACCCCCTGATAATGCAACAGCAGAACCAACATGGTGACAATGGCATTGACCATGCCTCCAAAAAAGAAGAGCTTATGGGGTTTTTCGGTGAGGTTAATAAAAAGCTGTTTCATAGAAAAAAACAGCCTCAGAGCATACTCTGAGGCTGTCCTGATTGAACTCTGCTTAGTGGATGCTTACTGACAGGAACCGCAGCAGCTGACACCCAGAGAACCGGCACTGGTGACGGCCGCGAGGGCTGCACCATAATCTGGTTCATCGGTGACTTCAGGCACAATCTGTTTGTAGGTCACACGACCATCTTTATTGACTACAAAGACCGCACGACAGGTGATGCCAGCCAAGGGGCCATCAGCGAGCAGCACACCATAGTTGTTGGCGAATTCCTTGTTACGGAAGTCACTGGTAACCGTCAGGTTATCAATACCCTCAGCTTCGCAGAAACGGCCCGCAGCGAAAGGCAGATCCATTGAGACAACAGTAACCTCTGCACCGCTGATAGAGGCGGCTTCGGCGTTAAATTTGCGAGTCTCTGCGGCACATACTGGGGTGTCCAGCGATGGTACGACAACGATCACCTGTACGTTGTCGGAGGCACCACCAACCACCTTATCAGCCAACCCTTCGGATGCAACAACGGTTACCTGAGGAGCAACAGCCCCTACACTGATCTCGTTGCCCGCCAGATTGCACTCATTCCCTTTTAGCGTAACAGTCGCCATAGATATCTCCTTACATAAATTGAACAGTTAAAATGCTGGGCGCACTATAGAAAAAAATGGGGCCGTTGTCCGCAACTATTTTTAGAATCGACGGCAGCTACAGGCTGTCCACAGTCCCTCATCCCCCTCAACCTTACCAGCCTCGACGAGGCGGCCCACGACGACCTCTGGGGGGGCCTTTCGGAGCCTCTGCATCACTCAGGTAACCATCACCATTTTCATCATGAAAATCGAAGCGATTCTCTGGGCCATCAAACTCAGCACGAGAGACTCGTCCATCTCCATCACGATCTAGGCGCTGAATAAATCGCCCCTTTTGTGGGGGGCTGGACCTCCGAAACTGCAGTGACTGGAGAGCCTCTTGTGTTGTACGCTGTACACCCTGAAGCTTATTCGGATAACGCCTGGGATCACTCGACGGCTCCACTGATCTCTTCTCTGCTGCACCACCTCGCACCAACCGCACAAAGTTGGATACTCGAAGTGTATCCCCTTGCGGCCCTCGGAACTGGAGCTGGGGCTGCCCCTGCCCCACTTTTGGATCACTGCGCTGCGCCCCCGCACCATGCACATCCATCACCCGTCCACGCATCTTTCCCGTTGCACGACCAAAGGCGATATAGACTGCACTTCCTCCGGGGTTGGGACCATCCAGATGGGTCGTGCCACTCCAAAAATAGGGGTAGTCTTTCTGCCCCGCCTCATTGGTGATTGAGGAGGTATGAAAACGAGGGTCTATCGCTGCCGACTGGGTTACATCCGGTGCACGACTATAATCGACGAGGTACTGTAACTCCTTGGCATTGGGTAAGCGCCAGTCACTGTAGCCCGCATAAGTTGAAGATTCAGCATAGGCCAGCGCCTGCTTCCAGTTCATCCCCTCTCCGCTATCCTGCTGCGCCCACATCAAGCCGCTACTGTGATCAGTGATGGTGCCATCATCATGTGTTTGAAACTGATTCTCCCCCACGAGGACGTTGATAACCATACCCCTTGATACGTCCATCGGCAAAATTCACCCCGAACAGGGTCCGGTTTCCAGCCATGGTGGTATGGACATACTCGGTACTGGAGAGCCATTGCGCATCGATATAGCGTTCACCCGATGCTGTATCCCCATAGGCAAAATCGAAGTAGTCGGTATTGATAAAGGGAGTCGCATTGCTCGGTACACGCTTCATCTGCCTACGTCCTGAGAATCCGGTATAGCCACGAAAATCAATCAGCGTGTAGAGCTCCTTGATGGTGGGTACTCGCCAGTCACTGTACCCTCCCAACTCCATCTCTCCAGCAATGCGTTTCGCTTCGAGCAGAGACACCTTGCGCGGCTCTACCGCCTTCGACCAGGCCAATCCTGTTACTCGGTCCGTTACCGTGCCATCTGCATTATCTCGGTAGCTCGGCTGCTCTCCCTGATAATTTCCATCCTGCCCATAGAATGGCTCTCCTGCTGCGGGACAAGAGATTTCCGTATGCGCTCCAAACAGGCAACCTGCCCGCTATCTACTGCCCATACGGGCTGCAATAGCGTAGAAACAAGCAGCCATCCCATCCATTTTGATCTTGTTTTTAGCATATTCAGCTCAGCTCTTTGATTGATTTCCTACGATTCAACATCACCCCTCGACAAAGTGTTTTTGTTGGTAGGCGGCCTTCCTCTCCATTGCATCCATCTCTTTCAAACTTTTCAGGGTCAGTATAGCCCCTTCCCTTTTCTGTTGAGGCTGCTTCTCCCAGTAGCTGAGTGCTCGCTGCAAGATTATCCTTTAGATTGAGTAACTGTTGGGAGTCATTACCCTGTTGTCTCTGAGCCTGCTCAACCGCCCGTAACAACAACTCTCTGGCCAAGGTGTAATTCTTACGCTCAAAGGCAATCTGTGTCGCCGCTTGTAGATAACCAATGTGGCTGGGGTGGAGCTGAACCGCCTCACTGATTAACTGCTCGACACGTCGCCACGTCTGTTGCTCTGCATAATGCCCTGCCAGCCGGAATGCGGCCTCTGCGGCCTGCTTCTTACCTTGGGTACGTAGCGCTTCCAACGCTGCTGGAGTGGTGGGGTAATCTTGAGTAACCGATGATATTTGAGCCTGTCACTCTATAGTGACTGCTTGGGTTGTTGCTGAGACAGCTGCAGAGGCACTCAGCGCTATGGATAGCAGCACCCCAATTACTCCAGCCCGACAATTGATCATGATTCACTCCTGAACGGTTATATTTGATAAGAGCGTTCATCATCGACAAAAAATAAGCAGGGAAGATGGATAGAGTGTGAAGAGAATAAGGAGTCTAAAAAAGGGGCTCTCAATTCGTAAAGAAGGCAATCAATCCTCTGAATGGAGGGCCTCCCACCCCATACAGGCGAGATCGACCACAATGGGGATTGGGCGACTACCAGTGCGGTAGTGGGCCACCATGCGACGGCTCATTCCTAGGGCATTGGCGGCTTTGGTGAGAGAAAGATGGATCCACTCCATCCAAGTATTAAAACTTGCAGTAGTAGGTAGCCCTGCTTGCTCACGCGCCACCTCATAGAGGCGATCACCCCCCAGATCAAAACCATCAGGCCACTCCAGTGCATGCCCCCAATCGTCTACTATCATTTGTTGGAATAAAGCTAATGAGTGACCCTATCTGTTTACTGTAGAGGCGGAGGGGGGTTGTCATAAAGTTAGACCTGAACCTTCACCCACGCTTTCAACCATTAGCGCCGACCACGTCCATAGCCACCACTACCATCCCGCAAACGGCTTCTTGTCATCTTGCCCTGCCCTTGCCCAGCTCCACTGCCGTAGCGGTTGCCACGACCACTGTCTGCGTCTGCCGATTGGCGACTGCTATTGAGGTCTCTGAAGACAGAACGCTCTTCCGGGGTCATCGCACTGACCCGACTTCTCATCTCATCGCGGAATGCAGTGCGCTCCTCATCGGTCATGGTCGGCGCAGTGCTACGCATCTCCACCAGTTGGTCGGTGGTAAAGGTGGTGAGGTCCTCCGCAGAGGCCGTGGTAGACAGCAGCCCAAACAAAGCCGCTGGAATCGCCATCATAAAGGTCATTTTTTTCATTCTCTTCTCCTGATTGATACTTTAAATTATTGAATCCGTTTCTAATACAGACAGATAAAGTATCACCCCACTTCATTGCTGATACGTTTCACAAATGTGGAGTCAATATGGAGAAGGTGACAGCCAGAAACGCATCGACCGTCATAAAATCATGAACTGCTGCTCATACTCCCAGAACGCACTGTACTTTATCCAAAAAATGTTAACTGGGCTGATTCAAAAGCAACCTTACCGAGGCTGACACGGACTCAGCATCGATGAAGAGACTCTGGAAGAGCTATTCTCTCTGCTGGATGAATATCTGGAGGATGATATGAGTGAAGAGCAACGCCAGAGTGCTATAGAGGCGATTCGTGGCACACTAACCCCAGAAGAGGGGCTGTTCAGCGCAGTAAAGTTCTCCAAGATCATAAATTCCTGACAGTCGCATCTACTCTTGCCGGTTCAAAGGAGGTTATTTATGCGCTCTCTTCAAACTTGTAGCCCACACCATAGACCGACTTGATAATCTCAGGGTCACTGTGGTGTTCAGCAATCTTTTTACGCAGGTTTTTCACATGGCTATCGACGGTGCGATCGGTCACCACACGACGATCTTCGTAGAGGTTTTCCATCAACTGCGCTCGGGAGAAGATGCGGCCCGGCTGATTCACCAGTGTCGTTAACAGACGAAACTCAATCACCGTTAGCTCCAGTAGATGCCCAGATACGCTAACCAGCATCCGTTCTGCATCGAGCACAATCGTGCTGTTACCCCCCTTTGATAGCTGTTGCCGATAGGCCAGTGTACGAAACAGTGCCTTGACCCGCGCCATCACTTCACGTGGACTGAAGGGTTTACAGATGTAGTCATTGGCTCCGATCTCCAGCCCCAGCACTCGGTCGATCTCCTCAACCCGAGCAGTCACCATGATGATCGGTACCTCGGTAAAGGCGCGCAGCTCCTGACAGATGGTGATGCCATCCTTGCCTGGCAGCATCAGATCGAGCAGGATCAGGTCGGGCTGCTGCTGCCGCACCCACTCCACCACCGCCTCGCCATCATCAATCCAGTGGGTGCCGTATCCATTGCTGTGCAGATAGTCTTGTAACAGTTGTGCGATCTTGGCTTCATCTTCCACCACCAGTACGGTGCGCTGTGGTTCTGTTGTGTTCATGCTCTATCTCCTAGTGCTATCTCTTTGGGTCAATCGGTAACTGCAGAGTAATCGTTAGCCCACCTAACGAGGATGGCTCTGCTCTCAATTCACCGCCATGCGCCTTGGCAATACTCTGCACAATGGATAGCCCCAAACCGGAGCCACCATGGTCACGGTTGCGCGACCCCTCCACCCGGAACAGCCTTTCAAAAATACGGGGGATCAGCTCCGGAGGAACACCCGGTGCGCTATCTTCAAAATGGATGAGTAATGAACTACCCACCTCACAATGGACTTTCACCTCCCCCCCCTCATCGGTATAGCGCTGACTATTCTCTAACAGGTTGGTGAAGAGCTGGGTCAGGCGCTGGGGGTCTGCCAACAGATGTGGCCCCTCCCCTTCACAACCCACCGTCAATATAATCTGCCTCTGCTGCATAGTGACGATGAACCCTTCTGCCACGCCTCTCAAGAGCTCCAGTGGCAACACCCGCTCTTTTTCATAGGAGAGTGACCCCTGATCCGAGAGTGAGAGTTGGTAGAGGTCATCCACCAACCGCTTGAGCTGTTTCACTTCTAACGATAGAGACTGTATCGACTCACGGTTGAGTGGACGCACCCCATCCTCCATCGCCTCTAGCTCCCCTCTCAATACGGTGAGTGGGGTGCGCAGTTCATGGGAGATATCTGCAATCCACTGGCGACGGGAGCGCTGGTTCTGCTCTAAGGTCTCCACCAGTGTATTGAGATCCGCAGCTAAGTCACCTAACTCATCCCGCCTGATTTTTTCGATACGAACCTCAAACTGCCCTGCGGTCAGTTGACGTGCCATCTTAGCGATACCGGAGATTGGACGAACAAACAGTCGCGCCAGCAGCAGCGCAGCGATGATCGCAATCAGCAGTGAGAGCAGTGCAGTAAGCAATAGGTTGTCAAATTGCTGCTGCTCAAATTGTTGATCCAGTTCTGTACGGCGCGGAGTAAAGATTCGAAGGGTCAGATAGCCCACCACCTGCCGCTCCAGCTGAATGGGGAGTAGACGGTGTTTTGTCGTGGGTGGCGGCCCAATCACTTGAGCACGCGCAGCATCTAGCAGACCAAGCCTCTCCCGCATAAAGCGAGGGGGGGATGGGGGATGTCTCTCATCTGCAGCGGCAAGCTCTGAAGGGGGGCCACCTCCACGAGGCCCCGCCCCTCTTCTACCAAATCCAGGGCCATCGGGACCACGAGGTAGTCGCGGCGGTAGCATGTTGGATTCAACCAACAGTTGATGCCACAAGCGGGGGTTTTCTTGTAGGAAGGCCCAGCTCTTCTGCTCTCGGTACTGCTCACTCAATGCCAGCCTAAACCCATCCAGCCGCTTCAGTTTCACCTCTTCAATGTACTGGGTAAAGCCCTGTTGAAAGCTGAGCCGAGAGAGCACCATACTGATCGCCAAGACCAGCATCACCACCAAGAGGATGGCGAAGAACAGTTTGTGCCAAATTTTGATGCGAATAGAGAACATATTTTGGACTATAGCACCTACTTATGTAGAGGCACTGAATAGAATCCGTTGCTTCACTGGATGCATAGCGACTACTTCATTAGAGATTGCATCAATCATGGTTACTGCCCCTTATTTGAATGGCTACGCAGATTTTGACGATCAAATGTGCAGTCAGTATGGAGAAATCATTCACAATCTCTTCATACTCTCTCCCTATTCGCTACATGGTTGCGTTCTATCTTATGGGGTAAGGAGAGACAACCAATAAACACTCTCCTGTTTCCACTCAATAGTAAGGAGAAACACCATGAACCTCAAGAAAGCCCTGCTGCTCTCTGTAGCAGCACTATTCATTACCGGTAGCGCCTATGCGATGGGGCCCGGCGGTCCGTCAGGAGGCCCTCCATTCGGCCCACTCCATATGGAGCGACTGCAGTTTGATCTCGATCTGAGCGACACCCAGGCAGCCTCTCTGAAACAGCTATTTGAAGAACAGCGCATCAAACATCGACAGCACCGCAAACAACGACGCACCATGCGTAATGAGATGCACAACACTCTCTCTGAACTCTTAACGGTCAGCCAGCTCGAAGATTTCAAGGCGATCCAACAGCAGCAGAGGAGAAAGGGTCACAGAAAATTTGAGCAGAGACAGAGGCCACGCTGCGATCAAAGTTGGTAGATAATGCCTCCCCCCCTGTGCAAAAAAAGGGGGGGTGTCCCTACATTTAGGCATTTCACGACAATAACCCCAAAAAATACGTAATTCTGCGTATTTATACAGCGCCTGTTTTGCATTTAGAGTAAGGGGGTCATGGATTCACCAAACAATCATCAGGAGACCCCTCCAACACTGGAGCTGTTTCTATCAACCACCACCGGCATCATCTACGGTTTGGGTATTGCGATCTTGATCCTCTCGCTATTTGGTATTGCGTTGGATAGNGATACCCTTTCAGCNATGACCGAGATTCTNTTCGGCATATCCATTTAACCTACTCCCCTTAGTTATAGGATATAGAGTATTCCCAGAAATCTTTGTATCTGCCTGTAAAATCGCATAACATCATAATCTTTGCGGCTTTTCTATAACAATAAAAGGATTCATCTCACTCATGAAAAAGGTTTTCCGTTCTCTTATCGCTCTTGGTTTCACACTCAGCGTCTCTCTCTCCGCTTTTCAGGCTAATGCTGGCTTTGGTTTTAATGATCTCTATGTTGCAACCGATGTTGAAGCTGGGATTACAGGTGCTGATGTGGATGAGTCCATCAAGCAGCTAGCAATCAGTGAAGGCATTCTGCATGTCGCAATGTTCCCACTGAGCAAGCAGGTAGAGAAGGTGACGGGCTCCCCTTATCGTCATCTGAGTATTCACAACATCTGTGATGCAAAGACCGCCTCCCTGCTGGCTGATGTCTCTGACGCCTTTGTGATCGTCATGCCTTGCCGTATTGCAGTGGTTGAAGGCAAAGATGGCGTAGTCAGAATGTGGAGCATGAACCCTGCGATGATCACCATGATGCAGATGCCTGAAGAGCAACAAAGACTGGCGAAGATGATCGCTGGTAAGATGCAGAATATTATCAATGGTGCTGCTGAGGGTGCCTTCTAAGCCCCCCCTCCCATCCACAAAAAAAGGGCGCTTAAGGCGCCCTTTTTTTGTGGATGGTCTGCTCTTCTTTAGAAGGGGCTAAAGCGGGAGAACATCCCTCGGGGTGACATTCCACGATTCATAGAGCCCATCTCACGGGTCATATGGAAGGTACTGTTAGCCATATGCTGTGTAGACTGATCTAAGTTAACCATACTCGCCATCATCGGCTCTAGTGTCTGGGTATGCCCGGTGATCTGCTGCATACTACCGCGCATATCTTCCATAGAGACGGTAATCGCCTCCATGTTGCCATCAATGGCGTTAAGGTTACGGGTCATCACCTGCACATTGCTGGACATATTCTCAATGCCATCAACCATGCTTGCCATATGCGGCCCCATGTAAGGATCAATGCTGGTAGAGATCACCTGAATGTTACGCGCGATGTGCGACATATCCTGAGTCAGATGATAGATCATGTAGAAGCCATAGATAGAGAGTACGCAGAACGCAAACAACGCAGGATAGACCACCATCTCCCAACGACGTGCGCTCTTCTCAAAGCAGCTGGCAAAACGCTCTAGTGGCTGCCCATTCATGGTTTCTCCATCTGTGGAGAGTGGAGAACTGGTTACAGGGGCGGCCTCAGCCGCTACCTCTGTGGGTTGTTTTTCTGACATATTACACCTTGCACTTATATTGGAGAGCGGACTGTAGCACGTTTTTTTTCAAAGAAAAAATGAGAAAAGTATAAAATTAGAATCTACTAACGTACTGTTTTTTTAACGCTATTAAAGATAAACGTTTAACTAAGATCCGCTTCTAGCTTATCCGCCAGTTGCGGGTCAATGGAACGGATTATACGAATAATTTTATTCGCCTCATCCACCTTCCCCCCCTCAATAAGTGCAGCTGCCGCTCGCCCAAAGGCACGTACTGCACGAACCCAATCTTTCTTAGCATAGTAGATATTGCCGAGCTCACCCCATGCATCTGCATTCTTGGTATCCTCCTCCAGCAGTGAGCGATAGCTCTCAACAGCGCCTTCATAGTCCCCTTCCCAGAAGGCCTGACGCCCACGATTCCACAACCACTGTAGCTGAGACTCACTCTCTACCGCCCCCAACTGCCAAACATCAGGCTGTGCACGCTCTCCCTTTCCACTCACGGGGTGCTGCTGCAGCGCCTCATTACGAGGATCAAACTGCTTGGCCAGATCACCAATCGGCTTACTGAGGGTCGCAATCTTTTCATTCAGCACAGGCAGCTGGTCAACTAGAATTTCGGAGAACTCCTGCGGCACAGGTTTACGCTCTATCTCAATAGCTGGGGTGCGGGTCGTTGGGACAACTACGGCTGGCGGCGCCCTATTAGAATTGGGCCTTTGTTCAACCACAACATTCGCCTTCTCCTCGGGTATTGCCGCAATNACTGTTTCATTCTTAGGCTTCAAGCCAACCACTTCAGCCAGGTCAGGAGGGGTTCGTACTGCCGGTTGAAAGACTACAGGTGGCTCTGTTTTGAGCGTTGGGGCCTCCATTTTTTCAGGCGCTTTATCCCTTTTTTTCTCTATTGGAGGCAACGCTGGCACCGTTTGGATCGGCTCCACTTTGGCAAGCTCATACTGATGACCACTCTCTCTCTCAGCTATCGCCTCCGTACGCCCATCCCCAGAGTAGGCCAGCCACTCCTCTTTCAAGGTTTCACGTTCCAGATAGGCGATAACTCCCAATCCAACAATTACGCCGGGGAGAATAGAGGCTAGCATCCTGAATAGTACTTTCATCATGGTACCCAGATAGAAGAGGAGGAAAAAAACAACCTAGAAGCAATCAATTATACAGTGTTATGGCCAGAGAGAGAAATTATCCACAGCAATACCTTCTAACTTTGCCACCCTGCGTAGATCAAATGGGAGCGAAAAGGTCGCTGAAGGGAGTCGCCCCACCTCAACATTACTCAGCTGCAGTGTCTCTCCATCGCTCATCTGTAGGCGCACTGGATATTGGATCTCAGGATCATACCAAGCGGTGATCTCGAGACTTAAACCAGAAAAACCCAGTTCTGCAGCCCAACGCTCAACTGCCCGCTGCTGTAACACTTCTCTCTGCAGGAAACCACAGGAGAGCAGTGGAGCCTCTGCACAAAACTGTGCCGGATTGCGTGGCATCGTCACCACTTCATCCAGCTGCTGATACTCACCTCGCTGCAGATCAATTCTCAAGGTCACCCCACGAAACAGATCAATGATCTTTACCTCGTATGGTTTTTGATTCACGCCACGATAACGCTCTTCACGAATGGCATCATCACTCACGTAGAGACGACCATACAACTGAGGGGTTTGTGCAGCATCCAGATAGGTGACATCGGCAGAAAACTCGGTCAACGCCAAGACTGACGCAGAGAACAACATCAGCAGGAGTGCTAACCCTGCTGATGGAACAGCGAGCTTACTGCTGTTCGAAGCCAAAATATTGGACAGGGTTGCGCATCTGCGGAATCAGCGCCAATGGGTCCATCGCATTCGCTCGACGAACACCCAAGGCATAATCTGGCATATAGGCTGGGAAGTAAGCGGGGGCAGGGGCACGGCTCCAGCGCTGTGCTTCACGCTCCTCCACATTGGATAGCTGGTCCGCCTCACGGGCAACCGCATCCATATCTAGCGTACCGTGCTCAAACTCATCTAGCACCGCCTCCTGGAATGGTGTCTGTGTGGAGTTCATCCGTGTTTTTTCTGACTCATCTGCTACCACGCAAGGCTGTAACGCATGCTCTGCAACCGCTGCAACCTCAACCGGCTGCTTTCCTAACGCAGGTAATTTTTCAGCCTGAATCTCTCCTAAGGCCCAGATGTCGTTCTGATTTGAGCCGGCTTGTGGTGCTACCAGATCGGCTTCACTCTGCGTCTCTAGGCTCCAGCCAGAGTCAATCATACCCAACTCATTCTGCGAGAAATCCGCCAACGAAGGGGATGCTGGCTGCGCATAGGAGGCGTTGATCACGGGCAACTCATCCTGCTGCTGATAGACCGCATAACCCACTTGAGGTGTCTGCTGTGCGCTGGCCTGATCTTCAGCGGCTGCCGGCACGCCAAAGTCAAAGTGACCGCCATAGGGTCCCATCGGCGCAGGTGCACTCCACCCTTGGTCGGCGATAGCTCCCATCGAGGCGATGCTCAATCCGGCACAGAACCCAACTCTCACAACACGCTTGATTACACTTTTTGGCTGATTCATTTGCTGACTCATTCGATGATTCCTTTCGTCCAATTTAGGTCTGCTACTCTTATCTTTTATTCCACTATCGCACTCTTACACTACGACTGCGATTCAACAGGGGCAATCTGCTTACTCTTCACCTCTTCCATCATATCCTCTGGATAGAGTGAATCTCCTGCACTCAGACAACCCAGCGGGATAATGATCAAGGTCAACAGGGTGGAGACCACCACACCAAACAGCAGTGCGACCGCCATCCCTTGGAAGATTGGATCAGTCAGAATAACACTCGATCCACCCACCAGCGCAAACGCGGTGATAATGATGGGGCGCATTCTCGCCTTACCAGAGTCGATCACTGCGGAGATGGGATCCTTCCCTGAGCGCAACTCCAGCTGCGCAAAATCCACCAACAGAATCGAGTTACGTACGATGATACCGGCCAGTGCGATAAATCCGATCATCGAGGTTGCAGTAAACTCTGCCCCCATAACCCAGTGCCCTGGCACAATACCGACCATGGTCAGGGGAATGGGTGCCATAATCACCAGCGGAATGATGAAGTTACCAAACTGCCATACCACCAGAATGTAGATCAGGATCAACGCTACACCGAAGGCGATCCCCATATCACGGAAGGTTTCGTAGGTGACATGCCACTCTCCATCCCACTTGAAGCCAGACTTGAAGGTCTCTTCCGGAGCGGAGATCCACCCCCCCTTAATCAACTCACCCTGCGGGCCGCGGAAATCCCGCTCGGCCATAATCCGCTCCAGATCAAACATCGCATAGAGTGGTGCAGGCAGGTCGTTGACCGCATCGCCGACCACATACTCTACGGCACGCAGATCCTTGTGGTAGATCACCGGATCCTCCATATAGGTCTCAAAGTGTCCCAGCTCACTGAGTGATACTGTATCGCGTCCATCCATGGTTGGAATCGGCAGATCAGAGAGGTTACTGATCTGTGAACGTACCGCCAGCGGCACCTCCAGAGTGATCAGTGTAGGCTCGCGGGTCTTACCCTGCTTGACATCCCCCAGCGGCATACTGCCCATCGCCATCGACAAGTTGCGGTTGATAGTAGCAACGGAGATACCACGACGGTTCGCCTTCTCGGTATCGACCACAAAGTGGAGCACCTGATGTGGGTCACTCATATAGTTATCCACATCCTCCATGATCTCGGAGCTCTTGAAGATATCGGTCAGACCCGCTGCAACCTGTCGACGGGTCTTGGCATCCGGGCCATAGATCTCAGCAACTACAGACTGCAGTACAGGTGGGCCAGGCGGCACCTCAGCCACGGTAACCCGCGCACCGCTCTTGGCGGCAATCGGCTGGAGTAGATCACGTACCATCAGCGCGATCTCATGGCTGCTGCGCTTACGATCTTTCTTATGCACCAGTTGCACCGAGATGGTTGCCATCCAAGGGTACTCTTGCAGGTAGTAGTGACGCACCAGACCGTTGAAGTTGAATGGTGCCGCAACTCCGGTGTAGGTCTGCAGTGCTACTGACTCGGGTACCGCCTTCTCAATCTCAGCCGCCATCTTGCGTGCGGTATTAGCGGTGACGGGCAGAGCCGTCCCCGTTGGCATGCGAATCATCACATCAAATTCAGATTTGTTGTCATACGGCAGCATCTTGGTCTTTACACCGTGGGTGTAGAAGAGTGATACCGAGGCAAAAAAGCTTCCGATAATCAGCAGCAAGACCACCCAACCCAGCAAGCGGTTCTCAACCATGGGACGAATCAGCCCCTCATAGATGCGGCCGATGCGCTCTTGTGACTTGTGTTCTTTAATCTCTGCAGCCTTCAATGCCTTCATCGAGGGACGCAACTTCATCGTCAACCAAGGGGTGAAGATAAAGGCGGCAAACAGGGAGAAGGCCATTGCGGCTGAACCCAGTACGGGAATCGGTGCCATATAGGGCCCCATCATTCCGGTCACAAAACCCATCGGCAGCAGCGCTGCGATCACGGTCAGGGTTGCGAGGATGGTGGGGTTACCCACTTCACGGGTGGCATCGATGGCGGTATCTTCATCGGTATCGTTGTTGATCAACCAGCGACGGTAGATGTTCTCCACCACCACAATCGCATCATCCACCAGAATACCGATGGAGAAGATCAGTGCAAACAGGCTCACACGGTTGATACTGTAGTCGAGCATAAAGGCGGCAAACACCGTCAATAGGATCACCACGGGGATCACAATGGTGACCACCAACGCGGGACGCCAGCCCAGACTCATATAGATCAGTACGGTTACCGCCAGTGTTGCAACCACCAGCTTAAACAGCAGTTCATCCACTTTATCTTTTGCCGTAGCCCCGTAGTTACGGGTGACATCGACCTGGATATTGGAGGGGATCAGGGTCCCCTTCAGCTCTTCAACCTTGGCGAGGATCGCGTTGGCGACTGGTACCGCATTACTCCCCTGCTTCTTGGCGATAGCGATGGTCACTGCGGGGTAACCACTGGATCTCTTGTCACCCACATAGTGGTTTCCGGAATAGAACTCCACCATCCCCTTGGCCTCTTCCGGCCCTTGGTAGACACTGGCAATATCCCGCACGTAAACTGGCATATCGTTATGCACACCCACTACCAGATTGGCGATCTGCTTGGCGGTATGGAGGAAGGAGCCAGTATAGATCTTAAAGTTGAGATTACCCGCCTCTGCACTGCCTGCCACCTTTTCACCATTGGCGTTACGAATGGTATTAGAGACCTGATCGAGACTGATCCCAAAACCGGAGAGACGCTCTGGCATCACCTCAATACGCACCTGCGTACGTCGTCCACCGACAATAAAGGCCTCACCCGTATTGGGGATGGTCTCTAGAATATGCAGCACATCGGTGGAGAGCGCACGCATCGCACTGTCATCCACCTCATCCGACCAGAGGGTCAGATCCACAATGGGGACATCATCAATGCCCTTTGCTTTCACCAGCGGCTCGCCCACGCCGGGGGGAATACGGTCACGATTGGATGCGAGTTTGTTATAAACCTTCACCAGAGAGGGGATCACCTTCTCCCCGACCACAAACTGTACAGTCACTACCCCGCCCCCACGCTGCGTTGCAGAGTAGACGTGCTTAACACCGGGGATCTCGCTCATGATCAGCTCTAGTGGCTCTACCGCCAGACCGGAGAGCTGCTCTGCATGGACACCGGGAGCCTGTACAAAGATGTCGACCATCGGTACCGAGATCTGTGGATCTTCCTGTCGCGGGGTCATCATCAACCCAAGGAACCCCATCGCCAACATTGCAAACAGCAACAGTGGTGAGAGTGGGGAGCGGATAAACGCCTTGGCCATACCACCAGCCAACCCCAATGAGGACGCTTCCTGCGGAGGCTGACTTGGTTGATTTAACTGATCCGGCTGATCTTGTATCGGGTTCTCTTCCTGAGTACTCATAACTATATAGACCTAAAATGTGACCTTAAAAGCGCTGATTGGCACTGCCGGAACTCCATCCGGTAGCGGATGGGGAGACAACCAGCTGCTCACCCACAACCAATCCTGAGAGGATGGTGACATGCTTGTTGTCGACCAACTCACCCACACGCACTACGCGCAGCTCTGGCTCACCGTTATCCCCAAGGATAAACACCGCTGGCAGCGTACCGCGCCACAACAGTGAAGAGGTAGGCACCACAGGAAAGCTGGAGACATGGGCCTGCAGGTCTGGGATCATGATCTCAGAGTACATGCCGGGTGCAGCGGGGCTGCCCTTAGGCAGATCAAATTTGACGGTCACGCTGTGACGCTTCATATCTGCACTGGGGTAGATCTGCGCCACACGCACCTCAAGGCGAACACCACCGACATCCAGTTTGGCGGGCATCATCATCCCCTCTTTCAGCCCTGCAACCAGACGTGCTGGTACTTCGACCTGCAGCTGTAGACGGTCTAGGTCAGCAAACTCCACCAGTGGCTGTCCAGGCTGTACGGTATCACCGACCTCTACCATCTTCTTCATGATGACCCCAGTGAAGGGGGCGATCGACTTGGCGTTACGGATCTGCGCATCGAGCTGTTTGAGCTGTGCATCTGCCTGAACCACTGAGGCCTGCGCCGACTCGACCTGCGTCTGCGAGGAGTAGATATTGGAGTAGCGCTCAAAATCGGGATCGCCATCTCCAAAACCGGAGGAGCGCATGGGATCGGTGAACATGCTCATCATGCTAGGCAGCCCACCCATCATTGCATCACCCTGATAGTTTGGGGATACGATGGTCTTGTTGAGCTGAACATCGGCATTTCTCAGCGCCGCTTCAGCAATATGGCGCTGCGCCTCAACCTCCTGACGTTTAGCCAGCAGGGTATCATCATCAATCCTTACCAGGATTTCGCCTTCATCGAAGCGATCTCCCTCTTTACCTGCGATATTTTCGATGCTGCCGGGTAGCTCGGCATTCAAGGTCACCATCTTATAGGGGACAATGCTGCCACCCAAGGTGACACTGACACCGGTACGTGCAGAACCAATAGTGATGACCTGCCCCAACACGGTGGATGGTGCACCACTATTGCCTTCGGTGCCTGCCGGAGCTTCATCTGCAACAACATAGAAGCCCACAGCGAGTGCTGCCACCGTGGAAATGATATTTTTCGATAGCATCATTATTTATGATTCTCTTCGCAGTTAACTGAATTCTTGTTCCCCTCACCAACCTATGCCGATGAGGGGAGGACTACTGGGATTACTTTAGACGCGACCCATTACGGAGAAGGTCTTGATAAATGGACCCGCCATTTTTGGATTTTTAACCATTGCGCCGTAGTCACCGACAGCAAACTTCAACTTACCGGTAGTGTAGGCAGTTCCCAGCCCCATCATCCCTGGTGCCTTGTTGAGCCACTTGTTCCAGTGATCTTCAGAACAACGAAGGTCCCAGTTCATCTCTTCACCATTGTAACCGCCTGCAGCGGTTGCCTGCCCCTTCTCGACAGTCAGCACACCACGAGGTTGATCTTCACCCTGTATGCCATAGGCAATCACGGAGTTGAAATCGATCTCAGCCAACGCACTGGTCAACTCAGACTCGTTATTCCACTCATTCATGAAGCCCTTCATCCACTCTTCTGAAAATAGATCAGCCATCTCTTTACTCTCCTTAGACTCTTCCTTGAAATTCTTCCCTTTGATTGAGAAAAAATTTGATTTTGCAGGGCAAAAACACCACTCCCTGTGAACACCTGCATCGGTATTCCTAGTGTAGGAATACGCGCGACACTATAGACAAATTGGGCAAAAATAGGAAGAGAAAAACCCTTATACGGGGGATAAAAATCCCAACATATAGTGTGATCAGTGCATTACGACCCACTACATGTTGTGTTAACAACTCTGTGGATAAGTTGGTAAAAACCCGTTTCTTGGAGTCAAATCATCAACCTGAAGGGATCAATGATTCTAGTAAGCACTTGAACGATGCGCTAGATATGGGGATCGCTTGGGGTGTTATCCCTAGATGACCTCAAGTGACTCAATGTCACTTGGGGTGTTATGCGCCACCCACCGNTCTCCTTCATCGAGCTGCTCTTTCTTCCANAATGGGGCGCNAGATTTCAGCTCTTCAATCAGGTAACGTGCAGCGGCAAACGCCTCCCCTCGATGGGCTGACCACGCAGCCACCAGCACAATAGGGTCATTGGGCATCATTACCCCTACGCGGTGGATAATCAGGGTATCCAGAATCTCCCAGCGTTCAGCCGCCTCTTCAGAGATCTTTTCCAGATAACGGTCAGTCATCCCCGGATAGTGCTCCAGTAGCATCCCGGTAACACCATCCCCCTCATTGAACTCACGCATGGTGCCAGAGAAGACGGTGGCGGCACCATATTGGCCCGCATGTTTCGCATCTAGCACCTCTTTTTCGTAGGTGCTGATCGCCTCCCAAGGGGCAAAAGGCTGCTCTCGAATCTCGATCTTCATGCCTTATCCCCCCGTAACCGGAGGAAAGAAGGCGACCTCATCCCCATCACTAACGGGGGTATCGGCATCGGAATAGTCCATATTTTTCGCCATCAGCAGGTTGGCTGGGCGGGTTTTTCCATCAGCCACCCTCTCCCACACCTCTCCAATGGTCGTGGCTTCAGTTGCCGCAACCTCGGCACCCTCTCGCCCCATCTCTTCTCGTAGACTGGCAAAAAAACGAACCTGTATCATCTTCCTTCTCTCATCCATAGCGGTAAAAATGGTAGTCTCCCCTTTTCTGCAAAGATTCACAAGGATTCAGATCAATGAGCGAATTAACCCACTTCAACGCCTCTGGTGAGGCCCATATGGTCGATGTTGGCACCAAAGATATAACCCTGCGGATTGCAGTCACTGAGGGACAGATCAGCATGCTCCCTGCGACACTAGAGAAGATCATGCAAGGGGACCATAAAAAGGGGGATGTACTGGGAATTGCTCGGATTGCTGGCATTATGGCTGCAAAGAGAACCGCTGATCTGATTCCACTGTGCCACCCATTGGCGTTGACCCATGTGGAGATTGAGCTGACTCCACAACCAGAGAGCAACGCGATCTATTGTCAAACTACCGTTGAGACCCGTGGGCAGACCGGCGTAGAGATGGAGGCGTTGACGGCCACGCAGATTGCGCTATTGACGATCTATGATATGTGTAAGGCAGTGGATCGCGGAATGGAGATGGGTGGTGTGCGCTTGACAGAGAAGAAGGGGGGGAAGTCGGGGCATTGGGTGCGGGAAGAGGAGTAACACTGAAGATGCTACTGCAACGACTGCAGCACCTCCTTGATCTTTCGGTCAAAAATCGGCCCCGCAATCTTCTCCCCACATTGGCTTAGGTGGTCCTTATCATTAAACGCCACACACTCCCCTTCAAACAGAGAGATAAAGTTTCTGTTTGAGGGGGCATCATAAAGCTCTGCATAACCTATCTTGGAGTCTCGATCCGCTATTTTCTGCGCAATAGTCTGGTCTACCTGCACAAACATCTGCACCACATTGGGGATATAGTCTAACCCTTCGATGCCATATGTAATCATCTTTCGGGGATGATGCATCGGGTAACGCGGCTCAATCCAAGAGGCGAGCCACACCACATTGATCTGCTCTGCAATCTCGCTGAAGTACTCGACTACACGATCTATCTTCTGCTCAGCCACCACCATTTTTCCACTCTGAGCATAGCTGACACTTTTATGGTTTAGCGTATCGCTCTCCTCATCGAGAATAAAGTAGGAGCCCAGTTGGTTATAAATCATAAATTTGATACTGGATGATTCCCGCTTGAGGAAATCTGCAATCTGCTCAAAGTCACAGGTGCTATCTGGGTCCACCTCATAATGGTGATAAGGGTGGCAATGGCGTCCTCCTACCGAGACCAGAAATTCATACTTTCCCGTAGAGGCCAGCGCACTTTTTACATTGGAAGCATGGGAGTCCCCCATCAATATCGTTGCTGGGCCAAACTCCTCTACACAACGTTTGAATGTTTTATAGAACTGCTCACTTTCACTATATCCAATAAAACAGCTGGGGAAAGCAACTCCGCTCTCTCCACTACTCCTCAGCCCTGAGATCTCTTTGGCATTCTTTAAGAATAGCCGCTCTTCTGCCGATAACCTCGACTCATACGCTTGCTCAAACCCATGGGTAAGCACCCCCGTAACACCGATGCCAACTAACATACCTCCAGAAATCAGGAAAACCACCATGGCCCTACGCAGACTTATGGTGGATCGATCTCTAAAGGGTCTCTCCACAAACTTCCAAGTCAGAAACGCCAATAAGAAGGTGATCAGAATTGCACTGGCATACTGCCCCACCTTGGTATCACCAAAACGGTATATGCGCAAAAAAGCGAACAGCGGCTGATGCCAAAGATAAGCGCTATAGCTGACCAGTCCAACCCCCACAAACAGCCGATTCCCAATCAATCGCCCAACAAAGCTGTCATGTGTAAACAAAATAATCAGGGCGGTACCCACGGTTGGCAGCAGTGCATAGTAACCAGGAACAGGACTACTCTTATCAAACAGTACAATCGCACAACCAATCAAAAGCAGCCCTGTGACACCCGCCAAATTCTTTATCACATCCCCAAAAACAGGGGTCTTCTTGTTCAACTCAATCAGCGCAACCCCAACCCCTAGAGACATCTCCCACATGCGGGTAGGCAACATAAAAAAGGCAAACATTCTCTCAATCTGAATAGACCACTGCGCCATAACCAGACTAGCCACAAAAATCACCAGAACCATCTTACCCAAGGTACGTAATCCCGACTTCCAGAGGAACATCACCAACAGCGGAAACAGCATATAAAACTGCTCTTCAACCCCCAAACTCCACGTATGGAACAGCGGCTTCATCTCCATCGCAGCATCAAAATAGCCACTCTCTGAGTAAAAAAGGAAGTTGGAGAAGAAGAGTGGTATCGCAATCAGACTCTCTGAGAAATCGAGCATATCGACCGGAGTCATCCACAACCATGCCGTAAGCGAGCTTAAAACGACCTACTTCCCCTCGCGGGTATCAGTCTGGCTGCTTTCCCCCAGCGGCACATACCATGGTAGTAGTGCTTCAATCTTTTCCAGCGTATCAGCAGTACCAATCTGGTTAAGGATGTATTCAATATAGGCGGAGGGATCCAGCTGGTTGAGTTTTGCAGTCTCAATCAGTGAGTAGCAGATTGCACTGGCCCTGGCACCTTGCGAGGTATCACTGAAAAGCCATGCTCTCCGGCCTACTGCAAAGGGGCGAATCGCATTCTCCGCACGGGCATTGCTGATCTCCAGATAGCCATGGTCACAGTACCCCGTCAGAGTCGCCCATTGGTTGAGGGTGTAACTCATGGCCTTACGGGTCAGAGAATCCTTGGGTACTCTGGTGAGGTTTTTATCTATCCACTCTTTCAGTTCATCAAGAATGGGGGCACTCAGCTCCTGCCGTATCTGGTAGCGCTCTTCATCACTCCTCTTCTTGATCTCTTTTTCAATCCGGTAGAGTTTGCGGATCTTGCTCAAGGCGATACCGGCCAAGGTAGGTTTGAGCTTTTTNCCCTTAGGGGTTTTGGNCGCCTTTTCCGCCTCCACAAATTTACGTCTGGCATGATCCCAGCATCCGATGCGCTCGATTCCATTCTCACGACAAATTTGGGCATACCCTGCATAGCCATCGACCTGTAGGATACCGATAAAATCCTCCAGTAGCCGACTGGGTACAGCACCAGCCCGAGAGGGGTCATATTCAAACAGCACGGACTCCCGATCCGGTGGCCCTCCACAGGTAACCCACATCCATTTATCGGACTGTGCTGTTTTTCCATCCTCTTTCAATACCTGGATACGAGTCTCATCTCCATTAAGATAGCCGCCGCTATTTTGGATCTCTCTAAGCAGGTTGATCAGGGGTTGAAACAAAGGAGATAGACGGATGATCCAGTTTGCCATATTGCTACGGCTGACTTCATGTCCATAACGCTTGAGGATGCTCTCCATTCGATAGAGTGGGAGGCCATCCGCATATTTGGCCACGATGATGTAGGCCAGCAGGGAGGTGCTGGCAAAGCATTTGCCCAGTGGGTGGATGGGGCGTGCTGCAGCAATGATCTGCTCTTTGGCTTCACCCTGTGTGTCGGTTGTATTGAATACAGCCTTCTCCTGCCAGTACTCCAGCACATTGAGCTGTGCAGGGATATATTCGAGCTCTTCCTTGGTTTTGGTAAAGAAGGTTCTACTGGCACCATCACGCTCTTCATCGCTGAGTAGCAACTCAATGCGCTTGCGCAGCAATGAGTCAGAGAATCCACGATTACGCTGTTTCTTGTGGGGTTTCGGTTCAACCAGGTCCTCATCATCCACCTGGTCGGCGAGATCAGCCAGCGCCTCCTCCAGCTCTGCCTCATCAAACAGGTCAGACTGAAAGGGTAGCTTTTCACTGCTGGCACCAAAGCGTTGTACCGTGGCTAAGCGAAGGTACTCTTCGAGGATTTTGATGTAGCGGTCTTTTTCTTCAGCGTGATTTTTTGCCTCTTTTAGCTCTGCTTGTTGCTGCTCAAGCTGTTCCCGGCGTTGTAGTAGCTCAGCCTCTTGACGAGCAATAATAGCAAGCAACTCTGTGCTATTTTTTCCTTTCAATAGCTCGTTTGGAGAAGTTGATAAGAGGCTGTTTTGCATGAATGAATTATATCAAAATCGACTTAACTTTTCCATCAAAACAGCGTGTTATAGTGTAATTCTTTATGCCCCTGCATAGCTTGTAGATTGTATCCATCAAGCAGCCAGTTGATCTGCTCTCCACTTAAACTGATGACCTCCTCATCTGTTTTAGGCCAATGAAATTTCTCTTCAGCCAGCGCCTTGTAATAGAGGATGAATCCATTGTCCTCCCACATCAGCCCTTTGATCTTGTTGCACTGACGGTTACGAAATAGATAGAGGATGCCGTCAAAGAGATTATGTTGCAGTTCACGCTCGATGATTGCCGCCAGTCCGTTGACCTGTTTGCGAAAGTCCACGGGCTCTTGATAGAGGTAGATCTCAGGTGTCTCCAGTGCAGGGCGAAGGGTGCGGTGTTTCATACCCGCCCCAACAACTGAACGATGATATCAAGCTGTGTCGTATTGATTCCGCTGAGGACCACTCCATTGGGGAGTGTTATGGTCAGCTCAGATGGGGCATGCTTGTGCTGAGGGTGCTGCACTACCCGAACAAAGCCAGAGCGTGAAACTGCTGTAGGTTCACCCTGATCGGCTGCCACTTCAGATAACTTCCTTTTCCAATAACCAAATTGGCCGTAGTCCAGATTGTGCTGCTGACAGTAGCGCACCCCGCTGTTTTCTGAACTTTTCCATTGCTTCAGCTGCTGCTCCCAGTAGCATCGTAGTGCTTGCCTTGATTTACCCATCACGTCTCTCCTGTAGTAGTTACGAGCGGAGAGTAGTGTTACGGGTTAGTTGGCCGGTGAGAAGTACCCTGTTTTAAGGTCGCTTAC